>Ga0208791_1000939_pt1 | contig 11563 bp, 24 predicted proteins | sample 11_taG_FD_184084 | JGI IMG/M metagenome (GOLD analysis project Ga0208791, IMG submission 184084) | Marine viral communities from the Subarctic Pacific Ocean - 11_ETSP_OMZ_AT15265 metaG (SPAdes) (version 2) | ecosystem: Environmental > Aquatic > Marine > Oceanic | place: Pacific Ocean | collected...
TGGATGACAATAGAACAAGTATTTGAAGAGCCATTGACCTTCGTTTATTCGGAGGTCGATGACAAAAATGCCACCTTTTGCCTTTCCTATGCACAAGCAAAGCTATGGGTAAAAGAATTTAACAGAGTATTTAATACAAAGTATCAAACCATCAATGAATTTAATGATGGAGAAAATTACAGAAAAATAGAAATACAATTATGAACAAAGAAGAAATTTTAAAAGCATTTGAAGGTCGAGAGAGATTCGGTCTATGCCTTACTATACTTAGCTTAGATGCTAGGTATGAAATTGAACGTATGCAAGTCTATGCCTTACTATACTTAGCTTAGATGCTAGGTATGAAATTGAACGTATGCAAGCTAATTGGTTAGACTCATTGGCTAATGATATGAGAGATTATCAAGAGGTCTCTGATGAGACCAAAGAACTATACGAAGAGTACAAAGAGTATGAGGAGAAAAAGAAAAAAGAATTAAAAGATAAATACGATATATACATATGATGAGCAATTACAGAGCCACAGGATTAGCTGAAGGTTGGATACCAACCGACAACGAAGATGAAATTATAGATGCTTGGCAACATCTACACGACACGGGTCTTGCATACCAACTACAAGGTTGGTTTGGTAGGACTGCACAAAGTTTAATAGAACAAGGAATAATAAATAAATAATAAAATGAAAGATTTAAAAGAAGTATCAAGCGAAGACTTGAGACAAGAGTTAGAATTACGAGGTTGGTACACCCAAAACTTATGGCACGTTGATGATGTGATGCAGAACTACGATTGCACATCAGAAGATGCAATGAGGGTGCTAGATTTTGTGCTAACATCAGACCACGTTACAGAAGAAGTGTTCCGTGATATTGATGACCAAGCAGAGTATTCAAACATTAAAAGAAAAAATGATGAATAATAATAAACTAATAGCAGAATTTATGGAGTTACCTACAGAGGTATCCAAAGCGGGACTACTAAACTACTACCACAGAGAGTACAATAGTGGAACTTGGTACGAAGAACACGAGTTGTCTTACAACGTATCTTGGGATTGGTTGATGCCCGTAGTTGAGAAGATATTCAGTCTTGGATATCACTATGAAATAAAACCAAGATATATGATGATAAAAGAAAGGTTAAGTAATGATGAGTCTGAAGTTGTGGTTTTTGAATCTAATTTTAAAGGTCAAAACAAATCGCAAATAGAAATCATATACAATGCAGTAATAGAATTTATAGAAAGTTATGAATAGAATAATAGTATTTAAAGATGATTTTGTCTTTGTAGATGTAACAGACATTGCAAAGAGTCTTTGGGGTAAAGAAGACTTGTATGTAGTAGATGTAGCTAGACAGACAGAGCATCTGATTGAGAGTAATTACCAACTTAAAAATTATTTACATAGTGGAACATTAAGGGTGTGCATCGAAGGTGGACACCTACCCACACCAAGCATTGATTGGTGGGATGATTCAGAGAAGATTACCCACGAAGGGTATGTTTATGTAAGAACAAAAGATATAATAAAATGAACAGAGAACGATTAAGCATTTATGAAGAGTGCAAGATAATAGTTGCACTCGAGAGAAAAGTATTAAGTCTCAAACACGATATCCAACACGCAGGAAGTAATGCGGTGGTTAATATGTGGGAGACAGAGGTAAAAGAATTAACACAAATAATAAATAAATTAAAATGAAAGTATTTAGTAGCTTATACACGGCTGATGGATTTGAAATCTATTGGCTACGAGAAGACAAAGACAACACACTACAAGACCCCGAGAATGACTTATATTATGATGAGTATGAATTTAAAGATGCTTGTAGAGATATAATGCATAGTGGAGAACCTTGGGATAATGAACACTTCACAGATGAAGAATTAAAAGAAATAAAAGATGAGTGATAAAAAGAAAATAAACCTATTTGTACTTGGACTTATATTGTTCCAAGCAACGATAATTCTACTAACTTTTGTGTTATGATTAGTAGATTTATTGTTTTTATGTTTATGATTGGGTCGGTAGTATGGACTGCCGACCACAATCTAACAACGGAGAGAACTATCATCTCTGTGGGCGAGGTTGACACCTTGTCTGATTGGGATAGGCTTATCAACGCAATTATCTACGTTGAGAGCAGGGGTAATGACTCTGCCATTGGCGATAGAGGTAGGGCAGTTGGATGCCTACAGATACATCCTATATGTGTGAGAGAGGTCAACCGAATCTTACGCAAGAATGATATACCATTGGTATATACGTTAGAGGATAGATATAGTAGAGCCAAGTCTATTGAGATGTTTAACATCATAGCAGAGCAATACGAGTGCTGTGAGTACATAGAGTTTATGGATTACGCAGAGATAGTAGCAAGGCGATGGAACGGAGGTCCGAGAGGACATAAAAAAAGAGCAACAATTAAATATTTTAACAAAGTAAAAAAACAATTATGAGTAATATGAGTTATTGCAGGTTTGAAAATACTGCACGAGATTTACAAGATTGCCTAGATGCAATCGAGAACGGAGAGATTAATGATTTAGGTAGTCAGTATGAGGTAGATGCCTTAGAAGAACTACTTGATTTATGTAAAAATGTTGTAGCATACAAAGATGAAATTGAAGATGCTATTGACAAAAACAACAACAATGATTTAGATGTAATACCATATTAATTTAAAAATAAATTATGAGCAAAAAAGAATACAAAATAAGACACAAAGCAATTAAACCCTTGGATGGTGCTACTTATAGATTTATAAAAATATTATACGATTCTTTAGGTATTAAACCACAGGAAGTGTTATTCCATTACCCTGCTAATATCATTGAGGGTATCTATAAAGGTAAATACTTTGCACACGAAGAAGATACAACTGAACGTGTATATGTAACTGCATTACACCCTACGTTAACTACTTCGTTTTATACTGAAAATAATGCAATACACATTTACAATCTATCCGTAGCTAAAGAGTTGAGGGGAACTAACATTGGTAGTAAAGTATTGTCAATGTATAAAGTAGCGGGGATGTGCCTTGACTTAGATGTTAGACTAAGAGCAGTACCAATAGAATTAAATGAAGAATTAGGTATTGAATCGGGTGTTTTTGTCGGAAGTAAAAAGTTTAAGAAGCACGAAAAAGAAATAACACGTCATACATCGGGGTTAATAAAGTTTTATGAAAAGAATGGGTTTGTCCTTACTGACAAGGGTTTTGGTGCAGAAATGGAACTTAAAGTATCAGATGAAAATAGAAAAGAATTTGAAGCGTGGAAAAATAGTTTTAAAAGCGGTGCTTACAACAAATTTTTGGAATTTACAAATAATTAAACTATATTTGAACAACAATTAAAAAACACAATGAAATCAATTAGACAACAATTATTAGATGCCAAGACATTTGGTGCAGACAAACTAGAGATTCAAAGGTTGCAACAACTTTTGAATGAGGAAGAGGCTTACAGAATCGATGAGATATTTGATGAGGAATCAGATAGTGAGTTTCAGATTAAAGAGGTAACAAATCAGTTACAAGAATTATTAATTAAAAAGAACAGAGCATATGGCAACTCGGCACTAGAGCCATTAAACGTATTCTCTAAGCAGAACGCAGTAGATTCTCTGTGTGCTAGACTAGATGACAAGTTAAGTAGAATCAAGAACAAAGGGCTAAACGATAAAACAGAAGACACGTTATTCGATTTAGCAGGGTATTTAATATTATTAATTATAGCAAAAAATGAGCAAGACTAAACAATTATTAGATGATATGCACTCTATGGATTTCTATAGTGTGTATGCAGACTCGGAGTATTGGTACAACGAGTGGGAGAAGATTAACAGAGAGAGAGTAAACAATTCAGACAAGATTGTATTAAAAAAGAAAGATGAAGAAAAAGAGATTTGATTTTTATGTAGAAGTTATACTAAGAGAGTTTGGTATATCAAAAGATGTGTTCTTTACAAAGATAAAAGAACGTGAGATTGTAGATGCAAGACAGATGCTTTATTGGACCTGTCATAAAAACGATTTTTCAATAGCTAGTATAATTAGAATGATGGGAGAGAATGGATATCACATTCAGTATCCATCAGTAAGACAGGGTATTGATAGGATTGATGAGACTAAAGACAAGGATTACAAGAAATTTAAGAAAAAGATATGTTCAGTTTAGAAGATATATTCGACCAAGCATTTAGCGATAAGAAGTCAGCCAAAATAATAGAGAACGGATACCAATCAGTAAGTCTATTAGATGTTAAGATTCTTAAGGATGATTACACACACGAGATTGATTTACTAAATACAAGTAAGAGATACTACAAGCGACTCACAGACTCCGAGTTTGATGCGTTTAAAGAAAAAGGTTGGAGATGTGGGGTATATGTAGTAACTTTGTCGAACTATCGTTCTAAGCTAGATAAAGTCGAGAAGAGTATTCGAGATGAAGTCAATGGTAAAGGTAGTGAGAAAGCAATTAAACAATTAAAGGCAACAAGAGAATCCTTGATGTCAAATTACACACAATTAAATAATAAGTTAAATGAGCAAACAAACTAAACCGAGTTATGAAGTCTTGTCAGCTATCAGCGTAAAAGACAAGGTAGAAAGAAAAGGTAGAATGGATTACCTATCGTGGGCAAATGCGTGGCATATGCTTAAACAACAATATCCATCAGCACAACGTATCGTATACGAAGACCCGGCAACGGGATGGAACTACTTCTCAGATGGTAGGTCATCTTGGGTAAAGGTTGGTATCGTAGTTAATGATGTTGAACACATCGATTACCTACCAATTATGGACTTCCGTAACAAAGCCATTGGAGCAGATGATGTTACATCTATGGATGTGAACAAAACAATTCAGCGTTCAACTGCTAAAGCAATTGCAATGCACGGATTGGGTCTGTCACTTTGGAAGGGTGAGGATGTTCCCGAGATGGTAACTAAAGCAGAGCCTGTAAAGAAAATGGGTCTGAAGGTTGGTGATGCCAATTGGGAGAAGGTAAAGCGTTATGTATTGCAGAACAAGGGTAGCTTAAATATAGATGAGATTGTTGTCAATCTATCTAAGAAGTATACCATCAATGCAACTACCAAGAAAGAACTTCAAAAGCTACTTAAGTAATGGATGTAATTGAAATGTTACGGGATGATGCCAACTACTATGGTGACTTCGGTAAGCAGTACCTATCCAATTCAGATATAGGTACACTACTGAAAGACCCTAGTCAGTTTGGTGTTACACAAGTCGACAATCCGAACTTTGCTAAGGGCAGATATTTTCATCAGTTGATACTTGAGCCAAGCAAGGCAGAGAATATTGAGTATGTTACTGCAAGTACACGCACAACAAAGGTGTATAAGGAATACTGCTTAAATAAGGGTATTCACTATGCATTACTCGAGAGTGAGGTTGAAGAGGTACAGAAGTTGGTTACAAAGATGTTGAGCAACTACACATTCTTTGAGGATATCAGAAACGATGACAACGTGTACGAAGTACCTGCTGTTGGTAAGATATGTGGTCAGATGTGGAAAGGTAAGGCAGATATTGTACATCCTGATATGCTAATAGATTTGAAGACCACATCTAATATAGATGACTTCAAGTGGAGTGCAAGGAGGTATAACTACGATAGCCAAGCATACATATATCAATCGTTGTTTAATAAACCATTAGTATTCTACGCAATAGAGAAAGGTACAGGTAGGTTAGGTATATATAGACCAACCACCGAGTTTCTTGAACGTGGAGAAGATAAGGTTGAGAGAGCAGTAGAGGTATACAAAAAGTTTTTTGCAGAAAGTGCAAAGGAAAATATTAACGACTACTATATAGAGGAGGAGTTAATTTAATTATGATAAGGTGGGTTCGTACTTCCCAATCGTACCACACCTAAATTAATTGGGATAAATTTTATATATAATTATTATGTCAAACGAGACAATTTTTGCAGATGGATTCATCTTCAAGAGAAAAGAAAACGCACCTGAATTTGTAGTAGGGTCGCAATCAATTAAAGTAGAAGAGGCAATTGCATTTCTTCAAGCAAACCAAAAGAATGGATGGGTTAACCTAGACATCAAGCAGAGTAAAGGTGGTAAATATTACTGCCAACTTGATACTTGGCAACCTAAACCAAAGAAAGATGTGATGGAAGTGGTCAGCGAAAAAAGCGATGAACTGCCATTCTAATTAGAGTCTAAGTTACAGATAATAAGGGAGTTATATTACTCCCTTTTATTTGCTCTTTATGCTGACGACTTCAAAAATCCCTATACTACTACTACTACTACTATATATATAATATTTTTTATTACAATTTTACTTAGTAAAAGTCGTCAAGTCGTCAGAGTCATTGATAATCAACAATTTAAACATCATAAAAACGTCAAATTATGTCAAACAACGTCACAATCTTTAAAAATATAAAAGAAACCCAAGCACCATTTCATCTTCCTATTGGTGTTATACTTGATAGAATCAAGGATGGTAAGAGTAAGGAACTAGTAAAAAGCATTAGAGCAGAGAAGGATAAGAATAGAAGAGCAGAACTAAAGCAACAGCTACCTGCTGTATGTTTTAGTGGAACATTCAATAAAAGAAACGATAAGTCAATACTAGAGCATAGTGGTCTTATATGTTTAGACTTCGATGATTATGAGAAGAAGAGCATAATGAAGGAGCATAAAGATAAGATAGCTAAAGACAAGTATGTCTATTCGGTATTTGTATCTCCATCAGGTAATGGACTTAAGGTTTTAATTAAGATACCTGCTGATATAGATAAACACGTTAACTATTTCAATTCACTTGAGGAGTATTTTGATTCACCTTATTTTGATACGACATCAAAGAATATAAGTAGAGTATGTTACGAGTCTTGGGATAACCTAATTCATATCAACGAGAACTCTGAAGTATATGATAAAATAAAAGAAAAAGAATATGTAGAGGTTGATGTTCTATCTAATATAGCTACACTACCAATCACAGATGAGAATAAGATTGTAGAGATACTTGTTAAGTGGTGGGAGAAAAAGTTTCCAATGCACGAGGGTATGCGAAACCAAAACGCATACACATTAGCAATGGCTTTTAATGAGTATGGTATTAATAAATCATTAGCATCATATGTTTTGAATCAATATGAGCAGGAAGACTTTAATTTAAAAGAGATACAAGCTACAATTGAGAATGCATACAACCATACTGCTAAGTTTAGAACAAAATTCTATGAGGATGAGTCGGCTGTTAATATAGTTAGATTAAAGGTTAGGAATGGGGCAACTAAAAAAGAGATTATTGAGGAGCTAGATAGTAATAACAAATCATATCCTGAGTGTGATGTAGAGTCAGTTATTAAGCGTGTAGATAATGAGGGTGCAAATGTTAAGTTTTGGTCAAAGAGTGAGAAAGGTGTAATTAGAAATATACCCGTACTATTTAAGCAGTTTCTTGAGGATAATGGATTCTATAAGTATTCGCCTGAAGGTACAGCTAACTTTGTATTTGTTAGAGTTATTGAGAATCTAATAGACCACACATCTGATAAAGAGATAAAAGACTTTATACTTAATCATCTTTTACAACTTGATGACTTATCGGTTTATAATCACTATGCAGATAGGACAAGTTTATTTAAGGAAGACTTTCTTACATTGTTATCTACCATTGATATTCATTTTGTTAGAGATACAAAAGACACATCGTTTCTTTACTACAGCAATTGTGCAGTTAAGGTAACGACAAACGACATTGAGACTATTGATTATGTTGATTTAGACGGATACGTTTGGAAGGACCACGTTATAGATAGAACATTTAGAATGTGTCGTAATTATGATTGCGACTACAAAACATTTATATCAAGGATATGTGGTGGTAGCCAAGATAGAATTGATACCGTAGAATCTACTATTGGTTTTATGTTACACGGCTACAAGAACTTATCATCCTGCCCGGCAATCATATTGAATGACGAGGTTGCTAGTGAGAATCCTGAAGGTGGAACAGGTAAGGGAATATTTATGAATGCATTATCACATATGAAAAAGCTAGTAGTAATTGATGGTAAGGCATTTAACTTTGAGAAGTCATTCCCATATCAAACGGTATCTGTTGATACGCAACTACTATGCTTTGATGATGTTAAGCGTAACTTTGATTTTGAAAGATTATTCAGCGTAATTACTGAAGGTCTTACATTAGAGAAGAAAAACAAGGATGCAATCAAGATACCATACACACGTTCACCGAAGGTAGCAATCACAACTAACTACGCAATACGAGGTACAGGTAATTCATTTGCAAGACGTAAGTTTGAGATTGAGTTACATCCACATTATAGTAAGCAGTATACACCATTTGATGAGTTCAAGAAACATCTATTTAATGATTGGGATTCAGATGAGTGGTGTCTATTTGATAGCTATATGGTTAACTGCCTTAGTAGCTATATGAGAACAGGTCTAATTGAGAGTGAGTTAGTGAATGGTAAGTATAAAGCATTTATATTAGAAACATCAGAAGACTTTGTAGAGTGGTGTGGAGTTAAGTCAGGAGAAAAGAATCCATTACTGCCCGTAGAAGAAACCATACACTTAAATAAACTATATATTGATTTTTGCGATGACTATCCTGACTACGGAAAGACAGGCAATATAAAGTTAAGTCGTATGAAGTTCCATAAGTTTGTAAAGGCATATGCTAAATACACAACAGGAAATGATGTAGAGGAAGGAAAAGATGTTACAGGTAAATGGTATATGATTAAGTTATGAAAGGATTATATCAAGTAACAGCACAAAAAGGTAAAAGAATCTTATCATCTGAGGTATACGGAGACTCGGATGATAAAGACTCTTTGTTTTCTAGGTTAATGAATAGACATAAGATTATTCATTCACAGAGACCTTTGTTTAAGATTATTGAAATAAAGTTAAACAAGGATATGACTAAATCAAGTTTTAAGTTCAGAGACTATCAAAGAACTATCATCTCTCAGGGGGTGGGGGTTCTTAAGTCTAAACGATTTTTGTATTTAGCTATGGAGGTTCGCACAGGCAAGACCTTAACGAGTCTTGGTATTGCTGATGAGATTGGTGCAGGGAATGTCCTCTTCTTAACCAAGAAGAAGGCAATCAGCACCATCGAGTCTGACTACGCAATGCTTAATCCTAAATATAACCTAGTGGTTATGAACTACGAGAGCATACACAAACTACCACAAGATATGTGGGACTTGATTGTATGTGATGAGGCACATAGTATGGGTGCGTTCCCTAAGCCAAGCAAACGTGCCAAGCAGGTGCGTGAGTTGATAGCTAAGAACAATCCTTATGTTATACTTATGTCAGGCACACCAACCCCTGAATCATTCAGTCAGATGTATCATCAGGTGTATGGTATACCAAACAACCCATTTAAGCAGTACAAGAACTTCTATAGGTTCTGCGATGATTATGTAATCGTTACTGAAAAGAAAATCAATGGTCTTCGTATTAGAGATTATTCAAATGGTAAGCAAAGCATCATTGATATAATGAAAGCATACACCATTAGTTACTCTCAGAAGGAGGCAGGTTTCAAGGTTGATACCCGGGAACATAAGCTGTATGTAAAGATGGATGACATCACATATAACATAGCTAAGAAACTGAAAAAAGATTTAGTGGTTGAAGGTAAGGATGAAGTAATACTTGGAGACACTAGCGTAAAGCTAATGACCAAGTTACATCAGATATACTCAGGTACGGTTAAGTTTGAATCAGGCAACTCAAAGATACTTGATTTGAGTAAAGCGAGGTTTATACACGATAACTTTGGCGATAGTAAGGTTGGTATCTTCTATAAGTTTAAAGAGGAGTATAACGCCTTAAAAGAGGTGTACGGGGATAATCTATGTACAGAGCTAGATGAGTTCAATACAACAGATAAAACCATAGCCCTACAGATTCAATCAGGTAGAGAGGGTATCAGTCTTCGCAAAGCTGAGGCATTAGTGTACTATAATATTGATTATAGTGCGACAAGCTATTGGCAGAGCAGAGACAGAATGACAACTAAAGATAGATTAGAGAGTGATGTATATTGGATATTCGCTGAGAAAGGCATTGAAGATAAGATATACAAAGCTGTATCTAATAAAAAAGATTACACAGTAAAACATTTTAAGAAAGATTTATTAAATTTATAAAATTATATACAAAATGAGTAAAAAGTACAGATTAGAATTTAATGAAGCTCAGCAGAGTTTTCATTTAGACAATTACACACACACAGAAGAAACACACGGATGGTTTACAATATTTGAATATTGTACAGACCTTGAGTTCAAGGTTTATGAATCGTTTGTAAACAGAAAATTAGAAAAGAAAAAACTAACAAAAGATTATCTTTTAAAATGTGCAAACGAAGTAAAAAGGTTTTGGGATAACTTAGAAGAATATAAAGTTGAAATTAATGAGAAAAAAGAAATCTTGTGTTCTCAAATATGGAAAAGTAAATATTCTGATATATCTTATAAAGTGCTTCAAATGTCTGAAGATATTGTAGAAATGTGTGACCTTGAAAACATATGGGACTGTAAAGAAATAAGCAGAGAAGAATTGAATAAGCATTTTATATTACAAGATAAATTTAAAGATAAAACAAATGGTAGAAATAAGGCTTATTAACAAATCGAAAGATTTATTAACTTTGTAGTAATGAAAAGCAGAAGAAACTCTCGTGCCGGCAAGCATCCATCATATGATAAGAAAGGTATGTCTGATGAACAAATCAAACGTAAAAAGGAATATGATACAAAATACCACGCCACAAAAAAACGTAAGAAGTATCGTGCTTTACTTAATAAAAAAAATAAAGAGGCAGGTACTTACGGCAATGGTGATGGCAAAGATGTGAGTCACACAACAAGTGGAACTTCTAGTGAAAAAGAAAGCAGTAACCGTGCTAGGAATGGTCAGAACGGAAAGTCTACTAAGAGAGACTTGAGTAAGCCATTATCTAAAAGTAAGTTCGACCCTGCTGATTACAATAAAAATGGTTACGTCTCCAAGAAAGAACGGAGAAGGTACAACAAAAATAAATGACCGAACAGCAGATACAGAAGAAGAGGATAAAAGAATTAGAAGAGAAAGGATATTACGTTCTTAAGTTAGTTAAGACGAATAAGAATGGAATCCCCGATGTATTAGCAATACCACCCGACGCTGCTGTCATATTTAGCGAAATCAAAACCAAGACAGGTAAGCTGTCAAAACTACAAGAATATAGACTAAAAGAACTTAGTACATTCGGTTTTAAAACTGAAGTGTATAGAGGTGAATAATTAATTAATAATATGAATAATACAACAGACAGTCATCATCCCCTAAACCAACAGTTTTGGGAGTATGGTCAAAACTTTTGTGTAGATTGCTTGAGGTCAGGAGACCTTGTGTTAGACTGCACACACAGTACAGAGGTCTTGTGTAAAGAATGCAAGGCTTTAAGAGAGAAATAAAAAAAGCCCTCTTGGTCTTGAGGGCTTTTAAT
>Ga0208791_1000940_pt1 | contig 11544 bp, 21 predicted proteins | sample 11_taG_FD_184084 | JGI IMG/M metagenome (GOLD analysis project Ga0208791, IMG submission 184084) | Marine viral communities from the Subarctic Pacific Ocean - 11_ETSP_OMZ_AT15265 metaG (SPAdes) (version 2) | ecosystem: Environmental > Aquatic > Marine > Oceanic | place: Pacific Ocean | collected...
CGTATATCCCTTCGAAAGGGATGTTACGAGATTGAAGATAAGCATGGAAGCCCATAGCACCGAGACCGAGACTCCTTTCTCGATACGCTGAGTAGGCACTCTTGGTAAAGCCTTCCTTACCTTCTTTGATATATTTTTGAAAGCGTTTGAAATTTGCACTATATTCTCCTAATTGTTCTGTATCTACTGCATTATCAATGTAATGTTGTAGTATATTATCAAGCATGGTTATTAAATCTTCAATGAACATGTCATCTTTTGACCAGTCATCAAAGTGTTCTAGGTTTACAGAAGATAAACAACATACTGCTGTTCTCTCTTCATCTGTTGGTAGAGTAATCTCTGAGCATAAATTACTTTGTCTTATCTTTAAACCTAAATCTTTTTGTGCTTTAGGTAAATGTTTATTACAAGTATCAATGTTCACCATGTAAGGCTCACCTGTTTCTGCTCTAGCATTTATTATCTGCCACCATAAATCTCTAGCGTTAATAGTTTTAACAGCTTCGTTAGTCTTAGGGTCTATTAATCTCCAGTCTTCATTTTTTTCTACAGCTTCTAGAAAAGCATCTGTAATGTTTACACCATTATGTAGATTAAGATTCTTCCTGTTTATATCTCCACCCGATTCTTTTCTCATGTTAATAAACTCTTCAATTTCGGGATGAGATATATCCATGTAAGCTGCATAAGAACCACGTCTTGTTGTGCCTTGGTTAAAGGCTAACATCTGTGAATCAACTACATGGATGAAAGGAATAGAACCAGTAGAACGACTGCCGTGAGTAGTTGAAATACCATTGCTCCTAATATCACCCCAATATCCACCAATGCCTCCACCTGAACTTGCCAACCATATATTCTCATCATAGTGAGCAGATAAACCACCCCTGCTGTCAGGAACATAATTGAGGAAACAACTGATAGGAAGCCCACGAGTGGTTCCCCCGTTGCTAAGAATAGGAGTGCTGAACATGAACCAACGAGAGGAAGCGTAGTTATAAAGTCTTTGAGCCAACTCGAAGTCGGTTTCTCCTTTGTATGTTGCTCCGAAGACGGAGGCTCTTGCGAATGCTTCTTGGGCATGTGTTTCTCCTTCCCAAAAATATCTATCTTTGAGTGTATCTAAACTAAATTTGTCAAATTCTTTTTCTTTATCATAGTTTATTTCAATTCCTAAGTAAGGCTTAGTTCCTATTTTATCTTCAACCATTATCTTGTTCCTCTAAGTATAAAGCTATTATAGCATAATGAATAATCTTAAGCAAGTCCATTCTGTTTTTACCATTCTTTTTTCCATATCTCATAGCGTACTTCATTATGTTACCCATAGCAAAGCCATCTCCGTGTCCAGTATCTAATATAATATCTGTTGCTTGGTACTTACCATTAGAGTAATGTTGATTGTATGTGTTTCCTATGTAAGCTTTTATTTCATTTAATATTTTATCTTCTCTAAATTTATAATTCACTGCTCTTCCATTCCTTTGGTATACTCTCTTCATTATACCATCTAAAATTATTTGTCTCTGCCCATTCGGCATGAGTTCTTTTTGTTTTATCTTTTCTTACTTTAGCACCCGGCATTGGAGAGAAAGGTTTCTGAAATAAAAACACCAACTCATAATTATCAGGTAAAGCATTTCTGATATGTATGTACTTACTATACTCTGCGTAGTCCCAAAATCTACCTTTAGCTTCTATTAAAATTGTTTTACCATCTATAACTTTAACAAAGTCAGGTTCATACTTATGTTTAACTACATAGTTTATGTTATCCCAATGATGATTCCAATCTTTTAAAACTGTTTGGTGTATTTCATATTCCCAAATACTATCATAACCTTTAGGAACTCCAACCTTTTTAGGTCTTGGTTTTCTTGGTACTCTTTTAGGCATTATCAATAGAAGAATCGTAGTTCTTAACTAGCTTCCAGTAATTTAAAATACTATTAAACATACCCAAATGTTTTTCATGAGATTCTTCATCCCATATATGACAGGAGATTAATCCTGTGTCAGCTCTGTCTACAAAGATAGACACTCTTTGTGGGTTATCAAAGCCACAGCCTTGTGCATAAGCAGACAACTGCATACCATGTTCATCGTATACTAACTTAGCAGGGTCTTTGCCTTCTAAGTTATCTTTAGTTTTAAAGTCTACAAAGATTCCAGATTTAGAATATAAATCTATTTTACCACCATACCCTGAATCAGCACAGAAAGAATCTTCTGCTATCCATTCTTCATCAGGAAAGTTTTCATCAAGCCATGCTTTTACTTTCTTGTAAGGTTTAGTTTTAGATATACCTAAGAAACCTTTTTCAATTTGATAATGAATCTTAGTACCTTTTTTTGCAGCTTCCATGCCAATCTTCTTTGAATCCATCTTACATCTGTAAGCAAAAGACTCAAGAGATTCTCCCTCGTTTCTTTCAAGGGTGAGTGCGGAACTTAAAGCTTGATTTATCTTCCAGTTTTCTAATGATGGTTTAGCTATCATACTTAGTATGGTAGTAACCGAAGGTACAAGTCCTAAACTTTTAGCATCTCTAAGAGTTGTATTCCTTTCTTTACCATTAGCACCTATGATTGTGTACATAGGTTCTCCGTCTTGAGCATACCAATGTCCTGACTCAGACGTAAATTTATTATACCCATCTATTTTAGTTTTGTCAATATCTTTTTTATTTTTCACGATGTTTTACCCACCTTAATTTTCTTGTTTTAGGAATAAAAAGTAAAAACTTTACATCTGCTTCTACTTGTTCCGGAGTTCTTGTTGATTTTGATTGCCAATATGAAGGTTTATTTTTTCTTCTTTTTATACCTGCAGTTTTAACATCTACTAATTTAATGTTACCTTCAGGGTCTCTGACTACTAAATCAATAAACCCATCACATCCACAGTTCCTAAAGACTTCATATCCATTATCCCATAACCAAGTTACAGCATAATATTCAGCTAAGTCTCCTTTTCTACTAGCAGACTTTTCTTTAATGTGTTTCATACCAATTATCTCCTACTTTATATTCACCTGTCAAGGGGCATCTCATATTAAAATATTCAGATGCTTGTTCAATAGCCTTGACTCCTAGTTCTCCTACAAAATCAGCTTGACTTTCAGGAACTTCTATCTGCCATTCATCATGAATGTTAGCTACAAACTTTGCATTTATACCATTTAGTTTTATTAAAGCTTCAAGAAAACACATAGCTTTCTTCATAACAATAGCACCCCCGCCTTGTAATAATGTATTCAAAGCAGCATGTTGACTACGTACATATATCTTACGACCATCTAGACCTTTTAAGAATCCTCGGTCAGAAGCTTTCTGTACTTTATCTTTAAGACTTCTAAGCGATGGTAAGTTTTTGAAGAAAGTTTGTTTTAGTTCTTTACCTTTCTTAATACCACCACCTGCAACACTACCTATCTTAGCATCACCTGCACCATAAACTAAAGCATAGATAAATGTCTTAGCTTGGTCTCTAGTTTTAAGACCTGCAAGTTCTTGATTCGTAGTATGTATATCACCATTGACAACCTCTTCGACATAGTCAGGGTCATTCATGTAGTGAGCTAACATTCTAAGTTCTAATCCACTAGCATCAATACCTACAAGTTTATGTCCTTCAGGAACAGTCCAGCAAGAACGACACTCTTTACCATAAGGGCTACCTGCATTAGGTACTTGTGCCATGTTAGGATTTCTGTGTGTCATTCTTCCTGTAATAGTTCCATTAGGTATAACACTACCATGTACTCTATTATCTTTAAGTTCATCTATCCAAGATGTAACTTGTGCGATTCTCTTTTGATATAAAAGAAAGTCTGCAATAAGTTTAGCTTCTCGGATGTGTTCAATCTTTTTCAAAGTACCTTCATCTACAATAGGTTGACCTGTTGGTGTAAACTTTTTAGGTTTCCATCCAAAGTCAATTAGATATTCACCAATCTGTTTACGACTACCAAGATTAAAGTCAACCAACTTCTGTCGCATGAAAGGTTCAACACTCTGAGTCTCAATACATCTATCGTATTCTTCATCAGTCAATCCTCGTTTAGATAACTCACCATCTTTTTTAACATAAGGAGTTACCAACTTATCATCAACTAACTTAGGCTTAAATGTACTATGTACTTCATCTTCTACTTCTAGCTGTTTAGTTTTTAAGTCAGCTAATAATTCCATAGCTTGTTGAGTATTGAAAAAGAATCCATTAAGTTCTTGTTGCTTAATTATTCTAGCTACATCATGCTCAAGCTTAATAGAATCTGCACTAAAGATACTTCCTTCTTTGATTAAGAATTTATATACAGCTTCGTTTAGTTTAACATCTTGAATACAATACTCTAACATCTCAGGAGTATATGAATCAAAATCTTCAGGCTGTTCTTGTTTTAACATGCCGACTCTCCAACCCCAAGCTTTTAAGCTGTGTCCATTCTCACGAATAGGATTGAATAGTCTTGACATAACCAATGTATCTTCTATCTTGCAATCAAACTTAGCACCATAAAGTTTTTCCAATACAGGTATATCATAACCTATAATGTTGTGACCTATAAGTGTGTCAGCCTGTTGTAAAAATTTAATTCCTTCTTCTATTTGTGTGTTATCGAATGTATATAACTTACCATCTACTTCTTTAGCTACAATACACCACACATTATTTGGATGTAGACCATCAGCTTCTATATCAAATACTATTTTAGAATTGTTCATTGTCAAATGTTTCCTCCTCTGATACTTCAAATAATCTACCAGTATCAGGATTATATCTAAGACCACAAGCCAAACCTGTATCACCTGTGTATCTAGATTTTAATACACGAACCTTAGTGGTATTAGCTTCTTCAGGATTACTTGCTTGTTGGTTTCTCTCTAGTGCAATCACACAATCAGATAACTGTGCTATACCTTGTGAGCCTTTTAAGTGTGATAGAGATACTTCGATACCTTGCTCGTGTCCTTTATCACCACTAGCTCTACGTAAATGAGATACTAATATCATACCCACTCCAGTCTCTTCAACTAGACTACGTAATCTATTCATCAACATATCAATACCTCGTCTTTCGTCTCCTTCATGGAGAACATTGACAAGCATATGTAAGTGGTCAACCACTACCCATTTACATTCACAGCCTACAATTATATATCTAAGCTTTGCAAAGATATCATCAATGTCAGTAGCACCTAAATGAGCATGGATAAATACCCTACCTTCAGGTATAGACTTATCAAACAAAGCTAATAAGTCTTCATCTGTGTAGTTTTTACGCTTCTCAGATAAATACAATCTATCATTAGCTTCAATAGATAAGATACCATCAGCAGTTCTCAACCAGTTTTCTTCAAGTGCTACAATACCTACATTGTCTTCTGTGTTTTTGATAAGCCAATGCTCTAGTTCTCTTGTCACACTAGACTTACCAAGACCTGTGCCACCTGTTAATGTGACCAGTTCACCTTTACGCATTCCATATAGTTTCTTGTTCAAACCTTCCCATGGATATGCAATACTCTCTTTCTCTTCTCGATGTAACCACTCACCTTTTTGTGATGATAGTTCCATTATACCTGAAGGAGTATATGTTTTAGCATTCCACCAAGCCTGAGTAAACTCTTGGAATTTCTTTTGTTTAAGCATTTCATTTGCATCTTTGAATCCATTTGGGAATGACATAATTCTAGTTTTGTTAGGCTTTAGTATTTTAGCTACAGCTTTTGCCGCTTCTTTACCTGCCTTGTCATTATCAAAACATAACACTACATTATCAAATGATTCTACAAATTCAATGCTTTCTCGTATATCTTTAACAGCAGCCGAAGCTCCACGTTTAAGAGATACTACTGACCACTTACCTTGGAAAAGTTCATGCACTGCCATAGCATCACACTCACCTTCAGTAATAGTCAAATACTTTCCACCTGTATTTGCATACAGTTGCTCTCCAAATAAACCTGTGTCTTCAAACGTACCATTGGTTGTAAAACCTTTATTAGCTACGAACCTAGTCTTAGTACCTACAACTTCATTACCATTAAAGTAGGGGTAGATATGTTGGGTTACATTATTATTTCTATCCTTAACAATCTTAACACCAAACTTAGTTGCTGTCTTTTCAGAGATACCTCTGTCAGTTAAAGCACCATAAGCACCAGTGTATGATGTAAGGAATGTGTTATCGGGTTTTGGTTTACTTGTCATTTCAATTACCTTTCCTGTTGATTCATTCTCATAGTCTGTAAAGAATGTATTGCAACTAAAACATTTAGCAGAACCATTCTCATTTAGAGAAACAGCATCACTGCTACTACATTTAGGGCAAGGTAATTTGTGTTTAATAAATTGAGTTCTTTCTTGTTGCATTCTATCTCCATTAGAAATGTGGCTAGGCTTTTACACCTAGCCGATTTATATTTACTCAGAGTCTTCTGATGTCTCTGATTCATCATCTTGTTCAACTACTGCTTCAGGAGATTCCTTTAGCAAAGCTTCAAGATTATTTTGATGACCTTGTGAAGCAAAGTTTAAAGCCTCTACTAACACATTCAATGTACCTATCTTACTGATAGATATGTTAGCACCTGCTTTCTTCTGCTCGTCCTCAATCTTTGAAACATCATAGACTGATTCACCATCATCATTCTTAATAGTAATAATCATATTAAAACTCCTCGTCTTCGTCAAAAAATTCAGAGCCATCTTGCGATTTATACTCTACCAAGTCTACGATTTGAACAGCTTGTAAGTCAAGACCTTTCCCTGCTTTACCTGCATACTCCCAATCGTATTCATTATATTGGACTCTAACCTTAGAGCCATTACCTACAGCAAGATTAACTTCCTGTTTGTTTTGGTCTAGTAATCTAGGTGCAACTCTGACCATACCATTTGGTCCATTGACTTTCCTTTTGATTACTATAGCAGAACCTTCATCCATCTGCTTAATGGTATGTCCACGAGAAGCAAAGTCATTTGCAGTCTCTTCATCAACAACTAAGTTGACTGTGTACATTGGTTCATAAGTTGTATTAGGCTCTTTAATACTTGCCCAATACGCAGTTCCTTCTACTATCATATTTACCTCCTACGGTTTAGTTATTATTAGAAGTCTTTAAAATCGGGAGAGTTGTGAGCTGACTACTCTCGGAGTCATGGACTGAAGCCAAACCAAATAGTTTTATATTTGGAGATAGAGGGCTTAAAGTTCTTTGGTTACTCGATGTCATGTTGCACATTTTACACTAATTCTTGATGGATGTCAAGTAATACATCACTTATTGTGTAAATATTTTCATCCAAAAGTTTTACATAATAATCTTTATCGTTAGTCCATCGAACTTCATAAGCTATTTTATTATCATAAAGCTCTTGATTATTCTCATGAATCCAAGATTCAAACTCTCTAAATTCATCTTCAGTTAATTTTTTATATCCTTCGTACATATTATAGTCTCCACCACGTTGGTTGTTCTCTGTTCTTGTTCCATTGTGCATAATGCTTTTCATGTATTACATAATTTCGATAAGCTACAATGGGGTTATCATCTTTGTATTCATCAGGCATAGCCTGTGCTAGTGGTGTCAATCCTTTGTCTTCAATATTATCAGGATGAAAGTATAATGCATCTTTTAGCTTTGTAATACTTGCATGTTCTCTACCATACCTGTGTTTGTATTCATCACCTAATGCTATGAAGTGTTTATATAACCATCTATAATTATCAAAAGATTCTCTTGCCCAAATAGTACAAGGATGATTTTTATATGCTTCTTTATAAAGTCCATTAGCATCTGCATAGTCATCACCATCTAACACTCTATGTGCTGTGCATAACATCTGTGCAGTTTCAAGTGGCATCTTCACTAGCATTTTATCAGGTTGTGCTTGTGCTGACTTGACTGGACACTTATCAAAATAAAATATGTTCATCTACCTTGCCCTCTATATTTCTTATGGTTAGCTTTTTTATTTTTATTCATAGTAGAGTATCCAACATTACCTCTACCTTGGCTTGTTCGTTTACCTCTTACTCCTGTAGCACTGACATGAGTAGAGTTATATGCTTTTGATTTAACTGCCATAATTATTACCTATGTTTTTCAAAAAATGATTCACAGAATTTAGGTTCTGTTATTACATCTGCAAAACATTTTGTTATTCTACTAAAAGAATCTTGCTGATGTTGAACATGTAATCCAATAAAAGCAATAAGTAAAATCAAAATTATTCCTAAATAATTAAAATCTTTAATGCTGAACTTCATTATATTTTTCCTCCACATTTTGTATTCCTTCATTTAGCAAAGTCTCGTCCATTTGATTTCTTAAATTTCTAAGATACTTTACATCCATATCTTTAACGTCCCATGTTTTATTATCTTTCAATCTAGTAACTGATATGATTTCCTCAACCACATCTAATCCTATCATGCTATCTATTGCAGAATAAATAGTATTGCAAAATGTTTTTAATGTATCTTGTTTACCATCTATAACTACATCAATTGTATATTCATCCATTCCCTGCTATCTCCTGTAGTTCTTTGTAAGTTGTTACATATGGATTACGTTTAAGATGTTTCATAATCCATTTGTCTGTCATATAAGACAAGTAAAGCTGTCCTTTACCAAAGGCATGAGTCTGTTCAGGTAGTAAGTTATCAACATTGTCAATAGTAATAGTTGATGCTTGGTCTTCAGGCAATAAAGTTCTAAGCCACTCAACTTGGATAGGCTTTACTCGTCTACGTAGTTCTTTTATTTTCTTTTGATTCATATTATTTCCATGCTGTGAACTCCATGTAAGGAATTTCTCTATGTGTTTCAGGCAACCATTCTACCATATCTTTTACCTCTTGTAAAGTAAAGGTTGTAGCTACACTTTCTCCTTCATCATCATGTGCTAATAACAAAGCTTTACCTGCATAGTTTCTATCTTTAATACTAAAGTATCTTTGATTGTCTATAAGTAAACCTTCATCATCTACATACATATCTTCATGAGGTGTAAGTCTCACACAATCAAAAGTTCTACAGTCAACTAAAGAATATATTTCTCTAAAGTCTCCTGTGTACTCAGTTTCTTTGATTGTTTCATCAAATGGATTAATTAATATTGCTTTCATAGTTACCCTCCTAGGCTTGTTATTAATAGTGCTGTTACTAGTATTCCTAGTATAGCAAAGTTTACTAAATCATCATGGCTCATACTACTTACTACCTCTCTTTATATATCTATATCTATCAGCATCCCACTCAGCATCTAAAAGCTGTGTCAATTCCCATTTAAGACTACTTAAGTTATGAACATCAGACAACCATAAATCATTTGTCTCATGTAAAGTATTCAACATACTTTCTAGTTTATTTATGTATTTAAACAAAGTATCGTACTCACTAACACTCATGTCAATAGCTACTTTGTTTTTTAGTATTTTTGTTTTCATATTATCTCCTTATGTAAATTGTTTATAAAAGATACTCTCAGCTATGAACTGAAGTATCTCGTCTCTATCATCGTCAGCATGTAGATTGTAGATATATGCTATCTCATCTATCTCATCTACAAGCAAACCTTTTTCATCATCAGATAATACATCTTCATATATCATTTCTAATGTTTCGTTGTCGTGTATGTTACTCATTCTCTTTCTCCTACTATCCAATAATCTCTATGATAAGCTTTTACAAACTTACCTTCATCTTCTCCAACATTATCAAAGGATTCGCTAATCCCACAATTAGCACTAACAAATTCTTCTGCTACCTTACTAGCTTCCTTTGAGTTAGAAGCTGTCACCTCTACAGTAAAGCCCTCCTCATAATGTACTGCTATTCTATATTTATTCATCATCAACCTCCTTATAAAATTGTTTTACTATATCTTTAATATCAACCCAAGCATTTTGAAGTTCATCTGTAGGATAATCACACCATTCAACCTCGTTTGTTACAACCTCATCTATTAAATTAATTTTATCTGCTATACTAAGTTTCATAATCTACCTCCTATGCTGTTTGTATTACAAAGCCACTCGTATCTTTCTTGGCTTTACCTTTTGCTTTTAGACCAACAATCACATTGCTCTTATCTAAAAATCTTAAGTCTGTTTCATCACCATTGACTACCTCTCTACCCTTGAAATAGATAGGCATATCTCCATTGAATACAACTGCTATGTTGTAAGCAATCTTATCGAACCAATTGGCGTACTTCATATTAGCTTCTGAGTAACTCCATGTCAAGTGATAGTTTTTATGTTCAGATACTTTTCTTGTAGGTATCTTGGTGTAATCATAAAACTGTACATCAGGAAATAACTCAAAGATATTCTTAGCTTCTCGCCAACCTAAGTCTACAAGTTCTTTACAAGGTTTCCATTCAGGGTGTCCATAGCCTTCAAAGTATTTTGCATATTCTTGAAGTAAATACATTTGTGAAATACCATAGTGAGTATTCTTTGTAGGTATAGTTTCCCACTGTATATCACTAGTACCATTCAGTCTTATGCAAGGAAGCTTATCTTTCTTTTCACAGTATCTTACAAACTTCATGATGTCTGTAATCAGGTAAGTCATGAAGGAACTTCTGTCCTCCAAATACAAATTAGTCTTACGCTTTCTAGCTTCTTGTATGACATTAGTGGTTTCACCCTTCTTTATAATGCCACCTCTACCTGCTGTATTTAGACAGGCTTCCTTGCACCCAGCAATGTCTTGATAAGGACATATCTTGGTGTTGATTGGACTCAAATGCATGATAGCAGTTAAGTACTTACTTACTTTATCACCCTTCATAACTTTAGGGTTTCCGCTAACTGTTAATAGTTTATAACTCATAGTATCTCCAAATAAAAATTAAAAGGTAGTTTTTCAGTCCCGAAGATTACTACCAACTCCTCCAACAGCAACTTGAACTATAGGTTTTTATAGTGCCTGTCAACACTCGCAAATTGTGGCTTTGTTGTTTAGAGTCTGTGCAAACCACCACGCAATGTGGAAAAATCAGACTACCCCGAATTTAATCTAGGATTTTAAGCACCAAATTCACTAGCAATATCATCAATGATACTTGATAGTTTATCTTTCCAATCAGGTGATATAAGTGCTATTGCTAACTTTCTTTCAATGTTTTGCTTTACTTTCCACTCGTTATCAGTCCAACGAAGCGTACTAGTATCGTCAGTATAGCTATAGTTACTAGTAAGATTAAAGTTTGTGTGAAGAATAGTTTTATTAAAAGATTTAATACCTTCATTTAACTTTTCTTTAATACCTCTTATTTTAGTATATAGTTTATTTCTTTCTTCTTCTAAACTATTCATTTCATCTTCCATAGATTGTAAGGCTTTATACTCTTTAGTTTTTGATAGTTCTAGTTGTTCAAGACCTTGTTTAACTGCTATCTTCTCATAGATTTCAGTAGCTATTGCTTCCTGTTCAAATTTTCTCATCTGTGTCATAATTATCTCCATAAATTATTAGTTAATAAAATAGGCACTTTAAAGTGATACCTAGCACTAAAG
>Ga0208791_1000941_pt1 | contig 11543 bp, 17 predicted proteins | sample 11_taG_FD_184084 | JGI IMG/M metagenome (GOLD analysis project Ga0208791, IMG submission 184084) | Marine viral communities from the Subarctic Pacific Ocean - 11_ETSP_OMZ_AT15265 metaG (SPAdes) (version 2) | ecosystem: Environmental > Aquatic > Marine > Oceanic | place: Pacific Ocean | collected...
GTTAGTCATTAATGACTCCTTGTTGATTGATTGATTGATTGGGTTATGGTTTATTATATTAACGATAAATAACAGTTACACTTATCAAGGCTCGACGATTCAGATGGTATATACCTCGAATCACCTAGAATGGTATACCTCTAGATACATGATGATGTAAGGGAGTAACATAAAGTACATAAAGATCTCCTGGATTGAATGGGTTAATGGGGTTTACTTTTTATCATAACACGATCACACTTCAGTTACACTTAAATCACTAAGACCTAAGGAGAGCGAAAAAGAGACCGAGGACGACCACTGACAAAAATAAAGGTACTGCAGTTGAAAGCATGTGTAACTCCTACGATTAAAGGTTAACGGTTGATATTAAATTCCTAGTCCACATCTATATTATAAATTGGACCACTGAGTTTTACACGTATATCTGTCCTTCTTGAGGTCGACAACTGTCACATCAGACCCAACGTGTAAGGACCTCGATGCCGACCAAGTAAATCAAAATTTCAAAGACGAAGTAGGATATCCTATACCCTCCTTATGTTTTATTATAAACTTAAACTCTCACAGTTACACGCTCAATACTCAAAATAATATATACCTCATCGTGTAACCCCTAGAGCCCCGGGGCCCTAAGGAGCCCCCAAAAGGGCCCCTACAGAGGGCTGCGAAACTCAGTGATACACGCCCAGCCCCGGGGTTTAGTCGTCTACCCGAATTTTCTTCGCGGGACTTTTTCAAAAAGCTTTTAGGGATCACATTGGAATACATCGAATTCGTCAAAAAAACTTCGGGAGAACTTTTGGAAAACTTTTTGATGTTTTGTTGATATATAGAGTATATAATTTATTTTGAAAGTGAGATTTAAGTATGAGAATAACTGAGAGTAAGTTGAGGAAGATAATAAGAGGCGTGATTCGTGAGAGTAATTTTCATGAAGAAACAGGATTAGCTCCTGATGGTAGTGAATTGGCTCCCGGGTTGGCTACTGTGCATGGGGATCGTGACATGATGGGTCGAGAAGTGCGTCCACAGATGCCTTCTGAGGAGGATGAGTGTTGTTCTGAATTTATTGAAAAAGTTATTTCAAGACTTGAAGAGAAACATTGGTTAGTCAAATTTAATGGTAGTCCAGAGGACGTCTGTCATGACTTGCTTAGCCTCCGTAATCGTATAACCCTTGAACAGCGTTATGGTAGAGGAAGCCGCCCAATCTCAGTCGACATTAATTATCAAATAAAGTTTTGGTTTAATGACTATTGGTTAAGTCTACGAGACAAGTCATATCGTAATCATAATAAATCTAAGTATAGTAATCATGTTAGTAGATGTGTAGACGATTGTATTAAAAGTTGGCATGATAAAAATCAAGCCCGTCGTTGATATTTTTAAAGGAGAAAACGGTATTGGTACAGTATTAAATCGATTGATTTCGAAAACTTTTTGATTTTTTATTGATAAATAGACAATTTAAATCATTTGTGCAGAGAAAAACAAGATTTAAAAAAGAAGATACAAGACTTTTGGATGACCCGTGTATTCCTGAGTCATATTTTTTAGATTTTTAAGTTTACTTGAGCTGGGTGGCTCCTGAGTCACGACGTTTAATCTTGTTAAAATTTGTTTAGCAATATGATTGTATACATAGATATATATAAAAGATAAAACAGGAGCAAACATGAGAATATCTGAGAATAGATTAAGAAGTATTATAAGAGAAATTATTGTTGAGAATGAAGAGCTTTGTCCTTTCTGGGGTACACCAATTAAGAGAGACGATGCAAACAAAGCAAATAGAAGCATAGAGACTCAGTATACTGTTGACGACGACGATGATAAGACAGTCTCAGGTATAGGATTATATGACTATGCTGTTAGGGTTTTAGATAGATGTTCAAGATTAAATTATACTAAGACATTTGTTGATAATGATTCAATGTTTTTCAAAGAGCCAATAAAGATTGGAAAATCTTATAGAGACTTAGTTGATATTAGAGATATTTTAAATGATTGTTTTAAAGATAACATGTCTATAAGTGACTGTACTGATGATTGTATTTTAAAATGGAAGAATATTAATAATATTAATTAAGTAGATATTTTGGGACTGTCTCGAGCTGGGTGGCTCCTGAGTCACGACGTTTGTGTGTGTTGAATGATTCATATTAAATTGATTGAATATATATAGTTATGTATAAAAGATAAAACGGGAATCAAAATATGAATCGAAAAGATACAAGATTGTTAGTCAAAGCGTGGAAAGCTGTTTTGCATGAGTCTAGAGAAGAAGCAGTTGAGAGAGAAGTTGAAGTTGTGTATCCTGATGATATTGATAGCAACTTCAGAAACTTGTTGTTAAGGGGTGATGCTGATGTCGAGCTAAGTGGTTTTGTTTATCCCAAGGATATTAATAGAAAGAGAGGTGGAATATACTGGAAGGGTGATTTGGTTGGTTTTATGACGCCTAGAGAAGAGAAAGGCGGTTGGAGGGTTGGAGCTATATATATTGACAGTGACGTGAGAGAGAGAGTTAAGAAAATCGGGAGTATTGCGATATCGAAGTTTTTTAGCGGAAGGAAAGCGGCAGATTTATTGATTGGTGTGGACAATGTTTCTTCACAGAAAGCGTTTGCAAATGCAGGATTTTCAGATACTAACAGGAAGTATGTTGATGATAGTGATGGCTGGAAAGCGACTGTGTGGAGCAGGGCGTCTCTTGAGTCACAGACGTAAAAAAGTTTGCGGCTCTTATTTGAAATAGCATTTTCAGTTTTAGTGCAAAAAATTTCGGGAAAAATCTTGAAAAACTTTTGATCTTTTCATGAAAAAGAATATGTATTTGTAACAAGATTATAAAAGCCTAAAAGGAATTTTATGAAAATATTAGAAAGTAAACTAAGAAAAATAATAAGAGGCATTATCTCAGAGAGTGTTCCCTATAATGACTTCGATGAGTTTATGGCCCCTGATTCGTACGGTGAGCTTGGAGAAGGAGACATGTCTCTTGAAGACCTAGAGTCTTATCTAGATAGTCATTCATATGAAGTAGAGTTGGCAGATGGATACGATGAAGTTATGATGAAGAGAAGACTTTATCATAGTAGCCGAATTTCTCTAGAAGAATACTTATCAGTTCTAAAGCCTTTCGTAGGTGATATAATTGAGATCCACGGTCGATCTAGTTTTTGAAATAAAGAAGGAAAAGTAATTCATTTATCAACATGCGTCAAGCAATAACTCTTTTAGACGTATCTTCTAATTTACGACGTTTGATCTGTTTTTAATTTTCTTTTGAATGTGTTAAATTATATATAGTCTATATAGAGATTTGATTAGAGATTAAACTATGTTATTAAAAGAGTATATTACGTCTGTTCTTTCTGAGACTTTTTCTTTTGGTCGCGTGAAAGAAATTGTCGACGAGTTGAATCGTGTTACTGAGAAGTATTATAGTGAAGATAGAAACTATGATCTGTGTTATGATATAATATCAGTTGCTGAAGGTTTTGGTTTGACTAAGATAGGTGTAGGTGCATACAGAAAAGTCTATTCTTTAGAAGGTGAAGATTGGGTTTTAAAGATAGCTTATGGCTTCTCAAGTGATGAATTTGCTGGAGCAAAAATAGACAATGCTGACGAGGTTGCAATTTCGCAAGGAGATCATGGTGTTGGTGCTAGAAACTTATTTGCTCAGGTATATGATTGGGACAAAATAAGTGATCACCCTGTGTGGTTTTTTGCTCAGAAAGTCGTGCCTTTTGAAGAAGTCACTGACCACTTTTCTATTACAGATATGTCAAAAATATTTCCTACTTTGTGGAGTTCTCTAGTAGATGGTGCACAACAAAAGCAAAGCGTTGATTCTTTTTGTGATTTTGCTGTCGACACTTATTATGAGCTAAACAGCTCTAGAGTAAGCAAAAAAGATATTAAATCTGGATTATCCCGAGAGGGATTCTACAAAGCAATGAAAGAAGCAGTCTTAAATGAAATCGATCTTGTTTCTTTTAATGATATTAGATTCGAAGAAGACTATTTAAGAATTGCTCGAGCATGTGCATTTAGTAGACCCGATGATATGCATACTGGTAATATTGGTATTGTTTCAACAAGTACAGGATCCGGACCTCGTGACATTGTTATTTTGGACTATATGCTCTCTAGACCTTCTATGATTTAGTTTTCGCTGTTTTTGTTTTCTTTTCTATATATAATGTATGATATAAAAATTAAGTGAGTATTAGCAATGAAAAGAAAAGAATTTAGTTTTTTAGTCGAAAGCTGGAGAAAATTTTTACTTGAATCTGAGCAAACAAACGATGATCCACAAAAAAAGCCTATGCTACCTAGACTTACATGTGACATGATCGATATTTTTAGTGAGATATATAGTGTATTAAGGAAAGGTTATGTTGATTCTGGTGGAGAGAAAGGAGTTTTTGATAATAGCAACTTGTTTGTTGATCAAAAATTTATTAAAGAAGTTATTGAAACTAATGACATAGAGATTAGTAGTTCATTCCGGAGAAACGAAGGAACGGGCCCAAGCTCAGACTTTGTTAGAGATATGGGACACTTAGACTCGATGAAAGAATTTCTTTGTCATAGTCTATCAAGCGAAGATGTTTCAAACAACGTCCAAGAATATAATTCTTTAGGGGAATCTGTAAGGAAGCCATATTATATTGCTCTTGATTATCTTAGAAAGTCTATTGTAGACGGAAAAGACTATTTTAAGTATGAATTCTATAAAGAATCTGACCAGTTAGGAAGAGGAATGAGTCATCCTATGGAGACTCTTGATATTGATGATGTGGAAGCGTATAGAGAAGAAGTAGGTAGTTTTGAAAGAGACTGCACAAATTACTTTAGGGTGAGTAGTTCTAATTCAAGCCATTCTGTGTCTGAACCTAAAAAGTATTTTTCACAAGAACTAGCAAATGAAACCTACGTTGTATATACAAAAAGCCCAAGAGGAGTAGATCAAGCGACAGTTTCTAGAGCTAGATCACAACAAGGTTACAATGACAACCCGTTTAAACCTTTTGGAACGTGGTTTGCCCCAGATGGTGAGTGGAAGAGATTCTGCGAAATAGAGGGCTTTAGAGGAGATTACGAGTCAAAAGAAATGTTGACACTTAATCTCGATAATATTTGTATGATAGACAACAACGAGACAATAAAAGAGGTTGAAGCGAAGTATGGTACTGGTAACGGTAGAATGAAGTCTATAAACTGGACAGCTTTTGCAGATGACTATGATGGAATAATAATATCTAGTTTTTCAAGTAATTGGACTAATACATGGGATATTGTATCTGGATGTATCTGGAGTGCTGATGCTATTAAAAACATTAAAAAAATGCATTTAGACATAGAATAGAAAGAATAAAAGATGATTATTTCAGAGCAAGATTTAAGATGTGTCATTAAAGATATAATGTTTGAAATGGGTGACATAGGCAGTAGTACTATGTTAAAGACGAGATATATGTCAAGTGGAGATGATAAAAGATTTGGTGTGGAAACCTTACCAAAGGAAGCTATGAGGAGTGGTGATATATCACAAAGTGATGCTGTTAAACTTATGAGTGCCAGCACTGGTTTTTTTCAAACACTTGTTGATGCAATTAGATTTGGATTTTTAACTAGAGAAGAAGTTAACAGGATATGCAATAGCCTTTCAGCTGGATGTGAAGATAATTTTAAAAGTCTTTCAGTTACGCATCCTTGTCTTAAGTGGTGGAAAAATGATGTTTCTAAGCTAGCACAAAAAATCGGAGAAGACTCTGATTTCAAACAAGACTTTTGTGAAAGCATAAAAAGTAATTGTGAAATGGTAAAGAGTAATTATACAAGAGCAGCTGGAAATATTAGACAAATACAAAACTAACATATAGTTATAATAATATTTAACACATTCAGCAAAGGGAATTTAGAATGGATAGAAAAAGTTTTAAGGTTTTATGTGAAAGCTGGAGAAAGCAAATTAACGAAGATGACATGACAGGTCCACCAGATCTATCTGCTAGTCTTGAGGATGATTATTTAAACTCTCCAGAATCACCTGATGATTTTGACATGGATGGCGATGATTTTGGTGACAGAGATAAAGAATCTTTGTTAGATGAATTCTGTAAGCGGATGGGAATTGACAGAGACGCATTAGAGGGTTTCTTAGAAGACCAGGCAGTTGAAGGTGATCTGGAGGGTAATCACTTTGACAGATATGGTGATGAAGTCATGGATCCTGAGGATGATATTGAGCACTAGTTAATTGCTCAATAGTTTTATAAATTTGTTCAGTCTCTAAATCACTAAAAGTTCCTCTATTAATAGACTCTTGCGCAAGTCTAATAAGAATATTAATACATGTTAATTCTGTTGGATTGATTTTATAGTATATCTTGTTGTTCTCTATTTCATTCATATATAGATTATTATATAAAAAGTTGAGATTTACAATGAGATATTTAATTTTTTTATTTTTATTTATTTTAGTTTTGATATCATGTAAAGAGGAGATGTTTAATCCTAATGATATTATACCAGACTACATTCAAATATCTAACTGTAGTGACATTATCGATCGACTTGAAATGTGTCTAGATATACATGAAGGAGCGTTAGACTATTTAGGTCAAAACTGTTCTGAAGAAACTGTTGTGTTTGTTAGAGATAACATAAGATCTTGTGATCAACTAGTCGATTATTTAATAAAAATGTAAAACAGTTTAAAGTATTCTACCATTCATACGTTAAAACACTTTTTGTAATGAAATCATTCAAACCAATATCTATAGGTGGTCTAGAATCATACCGATAACTAGCTGAATTGTCTATATATATACTAAAATCATCACTGATCCTTAATCTTATTAAGAATTCTACAGTTAGTCTTATATCAGATGGGTTTATTACAGTCGGCTGAACATATGATGTTAAAACTATTTTATTTTTACTGTCTTTAAATCTTTTCATAAAGCTTAGATAAGAAGTACTTCTAATAACTACTAAATTAGACAAAGAATTTCTGGCTCTGACTTTTTCATAATCAGACATTATTCCTAGACCTAGGTTAATGTTAAGCGTTTTTTTCTGGTAAACTTCTAGCCTTATACCGATTCCATTTAACTGTCTTAAATAAAGAGCCTTAAAATCATCACCTTCAGCTTGTGAAAACAGCTCAAAACCAATTCTTTTTGTTACCATCGATGTTAATCTTATATGACCAAAATAATTATCAATAAAGTCTTTACTGTCTTTGAATCCTTTATTGTAATTAGCTTTTAATATAAGAAAATTTCTTTTATATAACCTTCTTAAGACTAATGTCGATATGTCAACAGTTGTTACATTATTATTACCAATATTTAGATTTGCACCGAAACTTATCTCAGAGTTATTTTTGTTTCGCATATCTTCAATATTGACTTGAGAGTTAACTTTTTTTATTTGAAAAATTGATGTTGTCAAAAGAGTTGTAAAAAATATATAAAGAAGTCTTTGCATGTTTTATCCTTTCAGTATATAATATATTCAAAGACTAATTATAGGAATATTATGGGACAGAAAAAAGATAATGACAAATTATACCTAATACAGTCAGATTTAACTGGAATGATAAAGATAGGTAGATCAAGGCATCCACAAAAAAGATTAAAACAGCTTCAAACTGGTAATCCAAATAAACTTAGATTGATCAAGTCTTTTGAGGGCCAAGGATGGCGAGAAGGATTTCTTCATGAAAGGTTAAAAGAATTTAGGCTTGAAGGTGAGTGGTTTGATTATAGTTGTATAGGAAATTTACCAGATGACTTATATGAACTAATTGATTATGGTGCTTTAGATTTGTGGTGGGAAAATAACTAAAAAGCTAGAAAGGCTATTGAAAATGAAGAATATTTTTTTTATTGGACTGATTTTTATTTTCGGATGTTCAGATACTGAATATTATGGCGAAAACAATATACAAGAGAAGAATGGATATTCTCTTTTAGGTCGACAGTGTTCTGATGGTTGTATTTGGAGTGCTTGGGCAGTAAACTCCGGTGCACAAAGCCTTACTCATTATTGTGATGGTGAAGGATGTCATTGTGTAGAAGAAGGCAACATATACTCTTCATGTTTACTAGAAGAATCAACACAGACTAACGATAATTTTAGTTATCAAGAAAGTGATTTATCTCCAGGTAACACATCTAACATCTATGATTCAGATAAAGGTCGAAGAATATCTAATGCTGCTTATCTTGAAGCATCAAGAAGAGGAACAGTTGGCTGGTGTTATAATGCTGTAGCTGATGCAGTTGAAAGTGTTACTGGGCCTTTTCTTTGGGGATCACATGCTTACCAGGCAGCAGACCAATTATCTAGCTCTTTTCATTTCTTTGAAGTATGGGATAGAGAGATCAATAGATTACCTGTTGGTGCTGTAGTTGTATGGGGAAAAGGGAGTAGTGTTAGTGGCCACATTTCAGTCTCATTGGGTAATGGACAAGAAGCAAGCGACCATATAACCAGTCAAATGACTCATCATTATGGAGGATCAACTGCTAGAGTTTTTCTTCCAAAGTAAAAAATTCAATAAACAAGAGAAGGTAAAAAATTTTTTATTAATCTATTTTATCTTCTCTGTCTACATCAGGAAGCCAATCCTCAACATGTTTATTTAACACAACATCAGCTTCGGACCTATGTTTTACTACTTTTTTACCATTCCAAATAGGCATTTTTTCAATTAAAGCTGTCTGGATGTCGCTCAACTGATCTGTCTTTAATTGGATTTGTATTTGAGCGTCTCTTAATCTAGCAATAAGGGACGCTCGATCTGCGTTTGCTGTTGATAACTTGTCTTTTAACTCATCAATTTCAGCGGGGTCTTTTCCTGCAGCAATTGACAACATGCTCGAAATAGATCCTGTTAACATTCCAATAATACCAATTAGGATGTCACGATTTTCTTCTTGGATTTTAACGTAAGTTAAAAATATTATGAGTGCTACAATAAGCAGCATAAAGACAACTGATGCCCACCAGCCTCTTTTTGCTTTTTCTATTTGTGTAAGTTGTTTATTTTTTGTCATCACTTTGTAGACCTTTTGCATCTTCAATGTCAAAATCAATATTTTGTAATGTTGTTATTTTAATCGCACTTGGTGCGGGACCAAACATTTCTTTTAAATTTATAATCATTCTAATTTCTTCAAAAGTTCTAGTCTTAACAGCAACTCTACCATCTACAGATCTATCCCCAGTGTTACCCTCCACAGTTTCAAAAGTATTATCATTATTAACCTTTATAACAAAAGCGCCATGACCACCAAAGACTTTATTACTAGCCCCTTTCAAAGTAATTAAACTTCCAACTTTAATGACAGAATTTATGTTTTTAAATTTTTGATCGTTGGTTAAGTTAGCACTCATAGCCTTTTCATAGCTATACACTAAATCTTCACTATTTTTAAAATTATTGTACATTTTTTGTGTACTGCCAAAAGACGATCCAGTAGACTTTCCTGACTCTAGGTCTTTTTTGTCAAAAGCTAGAAAGTCGCTTACTAAATAACCAAGCGTCGCTGTGCACCAACTAGTTTTGTTTTCGCCTAAAATTTTAATATCAAGCTCGTTTTTTCTTTTAATTTGTCTAGCAAGACTAGCTTCTAAAACAAAAAAAGGAGTGCCGTCCGAATTTCTTTTTATGTTTGTTATCATTTTTGAATATATCTTCCATTTACTATGATTCGTACACTCCTTTTTTTCTTCCCTGCTAAGTCCTTTCTCTATATCTTTTGGAGATTTGTTCACAACATGTGTATAAAACAATATCCACCTTTGTTTATTATTGATCCTTGCAGTTCTAGAATGACTACTTATTGTTCTTTTTAACCCTGGCGACGAGTGAAAAAGCTCAGATACAAAAACAGACTTTAAATACTCGTTTTCTTGAACTTCTTTAAATTTCAAAGCAAGTCTTTTGCTTTTCTGTAGAATTTTAAGAACCATGTCATCTTTCTGATTATCAACTTCCTTTGACAAAGAAATCAAAACATCATCTGCACTTCTTTTTTTATACTCTTCTATGTCATTTTCTAACTTATTGATTTGACTACTAGTTAGTGTGTCTTTAAATTTATTTGAAACATAATTTGACATATCTTTCCCAGAGTAACCAATCAAAGCAATTGTTGAAAATAGCGCTGCTGCTACAATAGCTTCTGTGGCTTTTCCTTCATTTAATCTGTAGTCGTCTATAAAAAAATCATCGTAAAATTGATTTTCTATAATAACACCTTTAAACTCTTTTATTAAATTACTATGTTCTATAAAAATTTTCTCATTACTTGTCATTTCAACACAACCTTCTCTATGAATCTATAAATATAATCTAGCACTTCAAATACTCTTAATATATACATGTCTACATCCCACAAGATTTTAGCATCTCTATTTGACAAAAAATTCCAAGACAGTAAGATTATATACGTTAGATTAATCCAAAAAATTTTGTATATTAGCCACCATAATATTTCTTTAAGTTTTTTATTTCTAAGTCTAACTTTAACTTTTTTTTTGCCACCTAATCTTTTTGCTTTTTCACTAGATGAAGGAGGCTGTATGTCCGACTCCATTACACCTGCAGCATAAACCCTCGCAGGTTTTGTTACACCTTTAAATGAGTACAGACCTACAAAAGCTATTTTAGCGTCCTTTGGGATAAACCTGTTACTCGTTGTTCTGGATTTATATTGTATATAAGCAGAGTGACTTAACAGTATCTGATTTTCTTCACATATTGACATAGTTCTTGCTGCTATGTTTTTTCCTATACCTTCTAAGTTTATTCTTTTACCTCCGGCCCTTACAACATGTTCAGGGGACTTTATGATTAGCATTTTATCCCAATGAATTCCAACTCTAGATTTAAAAGGAAATTTTTTAATTCTAAGAAATTTTTTATAGTCAAAAGAAAAAGCTATAGCATCACTAACAGAAGCAAAATACATAAGATGACCGTCACTAGCATCTACTAGTCTGCCATTGTGTCTAGCAATAAAGTTCATAACAGCTTTATCATGTACACCAAACCACTTAGCAGCTGTAATGGCTCCATTCTTTTGTACAAATTTAGTTGAGCTTATAATGTCTGTCAATACAACTGCAATATTAGACTCAATCGTGTTTTCTGGCATCTCACTCATTTTTACCACTTTTCTTTAATTAATGTTTGTCTATTAAATAATTATTATGTTAGTTAAACAAAGAGAGAAGTTCTATGACTGATAAGTTGCCAATTAAAAGTAAAAAATTTATTGCGTATGTAATTGCTGATCTTGGATGGAAGGCAGTAATTTTTTATATGCTTATGCACTTGCAAAGCAAGCTCGATCCTGAAGAATTGACATTTTTAATAACTGTAATTCTGACTTCGGGTGTTGTTCAAATAGGATATATACTAGGACAAACCGCCCTAGACAAATATATCGGTGCTGCTGTTGAAATCCTTGATAGAGATGACAAGAAGGGCAAAAAATAAATTGAAA
>Ga0208791_1000943_pt1 | contig 11525 bp, 9 predicted proteins | sample 11_taG_FD_184084 | JGI IMG/M metagenome (GOLD analysis project Ga0208791, IMG submission 184084) | Marine viral communities from the Subarctic Pacific Ocean - 11_ETSP_OMZ_AT15265 metaG (SPAdes) (version 2) | ecosystem: Environmental > Aquatic > Marine > Oceanic | place: Pacific Ocean | collected...
AACAAGTTTGATGGCAGAGCTAAGTTAGGTCTACCGTCAGGTGTAAAATAGTATTATAATGGAGCCATATGCTACAAAAAATAGGATTCCAACCTGGATTCAATAAACAAATTACAGAAACCACAGCTGAAGGACAATGGGTTGATGGAGACAATGTACGTTTTAGATATGGTACACCTGAAAAAATAGGTGGCTGGTCACAATTAGGTGAGTCTAAACTTACAGGAGCTGCAAGAGCTTTACACCATTTAGTTAACAAATCTGGTAACAAGTTTGCAATCATAGGTACAAACAGGATTTTATATGCTTACACAGGTGGTGTATTCTACGACATTCATCCAATTAAAACTACAACAACATTATCAAATGCTTTTAGTACAACGAATGGTTCAGCAACGGTTACTTTAACATTTAGCACGGACCACGGAATACAAGAAAATGATATTATACTTTTAGATAATTTTACAGCTATCACAAACTCTAACTACTCAGCTTCAGACTTTGATGATAAAAAATTTATGGTAACAAGTGTGCCAACAGGAACAACCTTAACTATTACAATGCCATCTAATGAGACAGGGTCAGGTGCTACAACATCTGGTGGTATCAGAGTACAGCATTATTATCCAGTAGGACCTGCGGAACAATTACCTGGTTTTGGTTGGGGATTAGCCTCTTGGGGTGGAACTGTAACAGGTGAAGCAACCACTACATTAAATGGTGGTATTAACGATTCAACCACAACTATCGTGTTAACAGATGCATCTCAGTTTCCAAGCTCAGGTACAAACTTTATTCAAATAGGATCAGAAGAAATATCTTATACAGGTATATCAACAAATACTTTAACAGGTGTTACAAGAGGTGTTAGAAATACAACAGCTGCAACACACTCTAATGGTGCAACAGTATTAAATAGTTCAGATTATATTGCCTGGGGTGAAGCAGCATCTGGTGACTTAGTTGTTGATCCTGGTTTATGGTCTATTGATAATTTTGGTGATAAAGTAATTGCATTAATTCATAATGCACAAGTATTTGAATGGGACTCAAATGCAACAAATGCTGTAACAAATAGAGCAACAATTATATCAGGTGCACCAACAGCATCACGGGATATGTTAGTATCTACTCCTGATAGACACTTAGTATTTTTCGGAACAGAAACAACTATTGGGACTCCATCTACACAAGATGAAATGTTTATTAGATTTTCAAACCAAGAAGATATAAATACATATCAACCAACAGCGGTCAATACAGCAGGTACGCAAAGACTTGCTGATGGATCTAAAATTGTAGGTGCGGTTAGAGGTAGGGACGCGATCTATGTTTGGACAGATACGTCTTTATTTACTATGAGATTTATCGGTCAACCATTTACATTTGGTTTCCAACAAGTAGGAACAAACTGTGGTTTGATTGGACAGAACGCTGCACTAGAAGTTGATGGTGCTGCTTACTGGATGTCAGAAAATGGTTTCTTTAAATATTCTGGTAATCTTGAAACTATGGTTTGTTTAGTAGAAGATTTTGTTTTTGATGATCTAAATACAACGGCTAATCAATTAATTAACGCAGGGTTAAATAATTTGTTTGGTGAAATTACTTGGTTCTATTGTACATCAGGGTCAACAGTTATTAATAGATGTGTAACATACAATTATCTAGACTCACGTCCTAATAGACCTGTTTGGACAACAGGAACATTAGCTCGTGGAACATGGCAAGATTCTGCTGTATTTGGTTTACCACATGCAACTAATTTTACTGCAAGTGATGATGCATCATTTGATGTTGTTGGTAACACTGAAGGAAGTACAATATATTTTGAACATGAAAAAGGAACTGATGAAGCATTAGCAAACGGTGTTAACGCAATTACTTCTAATATTGAGTCAGGAGACTTTGATATTACTCAAAGAGTTGTTGGCAGCCAAATGACTGGTATTGCTGACTTTCAGGGAGATGGTGAATACATTATGAAGATTAGAAGATTTATACCTGACTTCTTATCTCAAACAGGTAATACTCAAATAACACTACAACTTAAAAATTATCCTAATAGTTCTCAAGCAAGCTCACCACTTGGACCCTTTACAATTACCTCATCTACTGATAAGGTAGACACTCGTGCAAGAGCACGAGCTATATCTTTAAAAGTAGCTAATACAGCTGTTAATCAAAGCTGGAAATTAGGTACTTTTAGATTAGATACACAACCTGATGGAAGACGATAATGGCAATAACTAATTCAAATATATATCAAGATTTAATAATGAATCCTGATTACATGCCTAATAGATTACAGAATTTACAAATGTTTCCACCTGTAGATGTACCTAGCAGAATAGACTTTACAAGTGGTGATGAACTTGTGCCAGGAATGGGGGAACCAGCTATTAATTATACTGATGCTCCCGTAAGGCTTATGATGAGACAGAACAATCCAACAAAAGGTTTTTTAGATAGAAACTTTAACTATAGAGCACTTAATTTAGGTACTCCAGAAGCAACTGCTAAATATTTAGCTAAAAATAATTTTTCAATACCTGAAAATTTACAAGGGATAGATACTAGAGGTTTTTTAGATAAAACAAAATCAAACATATCAAGTGGTATTAGTAAAGGTTTTGATTTAGGAAAAACTGCTATCGGTGGCATAGCATCTTTATTAACAGGTATACCTGGGATTGGTATATTAGCTAATTTATTACCTGAAAGAGATTATAGACAAAATACCATAGATGATTTTTACTCTGATCCAAACACCAGAGGACTAATGTCTAAAATACCAGGAATGGATCAATACAATACTGTATCAGGTGGTTTATTAAATATGTTAACAGGTGGTAAAATGGGTGAAGAAACTACTTATGGATTAAGTGGAGCTATTGATAAAAGAATAGCAAGAATACAAAAAACTTTAAAGAAAAAGAAATCAGCTGTTCTTGAACAAAGAGTAAAAGATTTACAAGCATTGAAAGCTAGAGAAGCAAAAGCTTTAGAAGATGCAAGAGCTAAACAAGCTCAAGCTCTTGAATCACAAAGAAGAGGTAGAAGACCTACTGCACCAACAGGAGGAGGAACTAGAGATGATCAAGGGGACAGAAGCATCGGACAAACTGGTGGATATTCTTATGATTCTGGAGGAAGACAAGGTTTTGGTTACGGTTTGTAATGGCAAAAATAACAGTAGTATTTACAAGACCCAATAAGGAATACAGACAACAAGATGCTGATTCTTTAGTTAGAGATTTAGACGGATTGATTGAAAAATTAAACTCAACTTTCCAACAAGATTTAAGAGATGAGCAACAAAGATTTACTTGGTTCATGAGCAGTGGAAGTGAAGCATAATGGCTAATAGATATAAGAATGCACAGTTTGATTTAACTACAACAGATGCTACAGATATTTATACTGTTCCATCTGAGTCTAGAGCAATCATTCAAAACATTCATACAGCGAATGTTGGATCAGGTAACATTGAGATTAAAGCTTTTATATTTGATACATCTGCAGGTAGAGCTTATCAATTTGCAGAACACACTGTAAACTCAGGTAATTCTAAGTCCATATCTGATGGTACAATCATACTAGAAGAGAGTGACAAGTTACAATTACAAGCAGCGACAGCTGATATATTTGAAGGCACAGTATCAATACTAGAATTTGATAGAACATAGGAGGAAAATGCAAGTTTTAAAACCAGAGAAAATAATAGAAAAAATAACTAACCTTAAAACAGGTGAAGAATATAAGGACGATAACGAGTGGAAATCTAAAGGTATACCTGAAGAAGACATTCGAAGAGATATAAAAGTTCTTATGCCAAGCCTTGATATTTTTGGAAAAACAAAATAAGATAGATAAACTATGGCAATTTCAAGATCAGATATGAATAGACAACTCTACGATAAAGGTGGAATTATTACTTTAGAGGATGCTAAAAAAATGGCTCCTCCAGGAGAGTCTTTAGCATATATTAATCCAGAAGAAGCTGCACTTTTAAAGTCATTAGGTGGAGCAGGTGAAGATGTTAATGGAACAGGGATCAAGTCATATTTCTTTAAGAAAATTTTTAAAAAGGCAAAGAAAGCTGTAAAGAAAGTTGTTAAAAGTCCTATTGGTAAAGCTGCATTATTAGCAGCACCATTTTTAATGAGTGGTGCTGGTGCAGGTGGTCTCGGTTCTTTTTTTGGTAAAGGTAGTTTTAATCCTTTAAAAGCTTTAATTACAAAAGGTCCTCAAACAGGTATGTTTGGAACTAGTGGACTTGGTAAATTATTGGGTAAATTTGGTTTAGCTAAAGGAACATCTTTAACAGGTCTTGGTAAAATCGCAGGTATAGGTGCTGCATCAGGTCTTGCTGGTTTACTAGCAGCGAAAGAACAAGATGAAGATGAAATAGATATTTCAGATATTGATAGAGGTGAAGGAATGGACATTCCTGATATAGTAAGACGTGCAAGATTAAATGATCCTGAGTTTAGATTTTTACCAGGCGCAGATTACACTTCTGCTTATGCAGAAGGTGGTGAAGTAGGTGGAAGAAAAATGATGGTTGATAGATTAGAAGTAGAAGTAATGCCAGATGAATCTGAGGAAAGAGCTATGCTAGATGCAATGATGAATGACATTGATGAAGTAATGCCTGAAGATAGAAAAATGGAATTTTATAGATTGTTAATACCTCAACTTAGAAGATCAGGTGAAATGTCTGATTCAGAATATAAAGGATTAATGGGTGAATTATTTGGTGAAGGTAAAGCTGATGGAGGAATCATGAACCTTGGAGGTAATGAAATGGACCTTAGAGGTGGTGGTTTTGTACCATTAGGAGCTAAAGAAAAAGCAGATGATGTACCAGCTAGATTATCTAAAAATGAGTTCGTAATGACCGCTGATGCTGTTAGAGCAGCAGGTGGAGGAAGTGTTGATAAAGGCGCAGATAAGATGTATAAGATGATGAAGCAATTGGAGGCTCAAGTATAATGGCAATAACAGAAACTAGATCATTACCCGCACAGTTTATAGAAGATCTTGGAAAAGATTATGCAAAACAATTAACTGCGACCACGGCTATTCCTGTTGATACTTCTAAGTTTGCACCAACAGTTGCAGGGCAAGACGTACTGCAACAAAGAGCGGCTTCATTAGCAGGTTCGGGTGTTGGGTCTTTTCAACCATTTATACAAGCTGCACAACAAAGGGATGTTGCAGCAGGGCAACAAGCAGCGGCTGCACAACAAAGATTAGGGGATGTTGGAACTACGTTAAGTGGTATTGCTGGTTTAACTGGAGCACCAACTTCAACGCAAATGCAACAATACATGTCACCTTATCAATCACAAGTAATTGATACAACTTTATCAGAGTTTGATAGACAAAGAGCTATACAAGAAAAAAATATTGCTGACCAAGCAATTGCATCAGGAGCATTTGGTGGTGGACGTGAAGGTGTACAAAGAGCAGAGTTTGCATCTCAATCAGGAAGAGACAGAGCAGCACTACAAGCTCAATTATTACAACAAGGTTTTGGTCAAGCACAACAAGCTAGACAACAAGATATTCAAAACAGATTTGGGTTAGGACAAGCGCAATCTGGATTAGCTGGACAACAGTTAGGATTAGGTCAATTTGAAATGGGTAGAGGACAATTTCAAACTGGATTAGCAAGTCAAGTGCCAGGATTACAAAGAGCAGATATATCTACACTGGGTCAAGTAGGTGCAGCGCAACAAGCACAATCTCAAGCTGAACTAGATGCACAAAGACAAGCTGCAAGAACCGCGGCCTATGAACCATTAGAGAGATTAGGATTCTTTGGTCAAGGTGTAACGGGATTAATGGGTGGATATCCAGCTCAATATCAATTTCAATCAACACCTGCAGCATCACCATTACAAACTGCATTAGGATTAGGTACAGGACTCGCAGGAATATTCGGAGCATTGAAGTAACATGATGAATCGTATTTTAAAACGACCTATGTTTAGAATGGGTGGTCGAAGCGATGATGGTATTATGTCTGTTAGACCAGGATATGCTGAAGGAGATGAAGTTAAAAAAAATACTGGGCCAGAATATAAATTTAGTGAAACACCTATTGCTAAGATAGGAGAGGGTGCTGTAGCTTACGGCCCTAATGCTGGAATAGCTGCGGCTTTAGATTTTGCTAATGTTCCTTTAAATACTTTAGGAAGATTATTTGGTTATAATCCTGGTTTTTCTGGAACTAAACAAATGGATTTATTAACTGGTGGTAGATTTAGTGAATTTACAGGAAATGATCCAGACAAAGCATATTTTTTTGGTTTTCCAACATCTGCTGAAAAAGGGTTTACATTACCCTCAATGAAAGAAGACAAAGAAACAGAAGAGCCTGTTAATAAAATACCTGTAAAAACAACTGAGAAAAAAATTCCTCAAGATCCTGAAAAAGAATTACTAGACGTATATGCTGACAACAAAGGTATTATTGATCAAGTAATGGGTACTTCAGATGAAGACACAAAAAGACAATTATATTTACAACTTGCTAAGTTTGGTGCAGGTTTAGCTGCCCAACCAGGTGGTGATTTAGTTGGTGCTATTGGTAGAGCTGCAGCAGATCCATTAGAAGGTGTTGGTCAAGTATTAGCTAACAAACAAAAAACAGAAAAAGATATAAAAATGTTAGCTTTACAAAAATCATTTGATGATATGAAAGAACCAGAACAAATTAAATTTGTTAAAGCTATTCAAAAAGAATATGGATTAGATTCTTTTGGAGAAGCATATGATTTAGTTACAAAATCTAAAAAAAGCCCTGCTGTTCAAAATGCTGAAAATACTTTTTATAGATCAACGGCAGAAAATATGGGTGTTAGCACTGAAGGATTTAGAAGAGAAATGAATAACCTAGAAGCATTAGGGTTAGAAGAATTAATAGGTGAATTTACTAGACCAGATGCTGCACTACCAGAGGATCCTGAAGATAGAACTAATGGTGAATATTATGTTAGACCAAATGGTAAAGCAGTAAGAGTTGTAGATGGAAAACTTTATAGTTCAAACGAACCCGAATTTACTAAACAATTAAAATCTAAAAAAACGTAGGAGGTAACAATGCCTATATCTGAAGCAGAAGCTTTCGGCCCTACTAGATCAGCAAAAAGAAAAAAAGCAAATGAGACTGGATTTATTGAGTCCGCATTAGCAGGAGTTGCAAGTGGATTAATAAAAATACCAGAAAGTTTTGTATCTTTAGGTGCAGAAATATTTGATTTATTTGGTGACACAGATACAGCAACTTCTGTTGAAAAGTTTTTTGATGATCTTAATCCTTTTGAGGATGAAGCAGAAGCAAGAACAGTTGGTAAAATTACAACAGCCTTAGCACAAATAGGAATCCCTGCATTTCAAGGTGCTAAGATAGGAATGGGTTTAGCTAAAAAAGCTATCGATGCTAGAAAAATAGGTAAATATGCTGAACTTAGTAGATTTGGAAAAGTAATAAACAATGTAAAAAATTCTCAGTTAGCTGGTGGTATAGGTGGCGCTGCAGTCGGAGAAGCTCTTGTATCAGATGAAGAAATAGGAACATTAGGTGACATGTTAAAAGGCACATCACTAGAACCTGTTGCATTCACCATGATGGACAGAGATAAAAAAGAAGGTAGGGAAGAAGCTTTTCGTAGATTAACTAATAGAATTAAATTTGGAATAGATGGATCAATATTTAATTTAGGTATAGCGGGTGCAGGTAAAGGTATTAGTGCATTAAGAAAACCTACTGAGTTAGGTTTACAAAGATATGGAGAGGGTACTATTAAAGAAATTTATGAAAAATATATTAGGTATGGTCTGAATCAAGCAGGTATGTTGGATGAAGTATCTGCTGAAGGAAAAAGAAGAGTATTAGATGCAGCAGAAGCATTTAAATTTGATGCGGGAAAAGATGTAGATGATTTATTTGATGCCGTGAAAGAAGTAATTCCAAATATAGAAACAAGTATATTTAAAAATGAAGAAGGACTATTAAATTCAATTAAAAAAGTTATGCAACCTATACCTGGTAAAAAAGCAGAAAGTATTAAAGCAACAGATTTACCTGACATAATAGAAGCTAAATCTGGTTTAAAAAATAATGCTAGAAAATTATTAGAATTTACAGAAACTAAAGATGGTTTTAGAAGACTTAAAACTGCAGAAGGTCCTGATGGATTATTTACACCAGGTGATTATGAAATAATTAAAGGTGGTGAATTTGATAAACTCTTAAGAGGTATTGAAAATAGTATGCCTGGTAAAAAAGGCAGAGACGCTGCCATTAAATTTCAAAACCTAGTTATAAAAATGAGAAATGGTGTTGATAATATGACAGGTAAAATTTTAAATAAAAATTTACAAAAGGATATGTCAATTAAACTTCAAAGTGAATTAGGTAATTATCTAACCGCAGATTATAGACATTTTGATAAATCTATATTTCCTTTTTTCAGAACAAGTGATGCAGCAGCAGCTCAAAGACAAGAAGCTTTAAAATATTATACGGCTGCAAAATTAACAGAAGAAGCAGCCATAAGAAGAATTCCAATAGCCACCTTAAAACAAAACGCAGATTTTATGCAACAAGTTACAAAAGATGGTGATGCACTAATTACAAAATATTTAACAACTAAAAATATAGATGATCCCGCAATTGATCTTTTAAGACAAGACAAGACAAATATAAAAAAACTTTTAACTGGTGAACCTAGAACTCCGTCAGGTGGTATTGATAAGGCAGCAGCTAAATTAGAAGATCAGGTTATAAAAACTAATCCTGAAATTTTACAAGGTAAAAAATTAAATGAATTTGAAGAAATAATTTTTGGAAGAATAACAGACCCTAAACACACTTATCTTTCTAGTATAACTAAAATGGCAACATTAAATTCTACATTAGAACTTATGGAAGATGTTGGTAGAATAGGTTCTAAAAAATTTTTAAAAGATGGAGTGACTCCAAATCCTGGTAGATATGTGTTTGGTGATGGAACTGAGGAGGGAGCTATAAGAGATTTTTTAAATTTACCTGAAGGAACAAAATTATCTCTTGAACAAAGATCTAAAGGATTAGCTGCACTACAAGATCCTAAACAATTTAAAAAAGTAGAAGCATTAAAAAATTCTAAATTAGCAGGTCTTCTTCCTTTAGAAAATAAATATGTTAGAGCACCTTTTTATGATGATATATTTGAAACAACCGTTCAATTTTTAAATACAAATAAAATTGGTATGCTTTATAAATATGGCGTGCTTGCTCCTAAAGCAGTATCGCAGATAACTAAAACAATCTTATCACCAATAACTCACGCTAGAAACTTAATTAGTGCGGGCGCGTTTGCTGCAGCTAATGGTGCTATTGTTCCAACAGGAACGGATTATAGATCATTACTTCCTGAGTCTTTAGGTGGAGATATATTTAAAGCTGGAAAAATTATAGATCCTAAAACTGGAAAAGGTGTGGGCTTACTTGAAACTGCAAAAAGAATTACTTATGGAAGAATTAGAGGAACTATGACTCGTCAAGATAGAGATTTATACGAAAGATTATTAAAAGTTGGAATGGTAAAAACTAACCCAATTACAGGAGAACTGGATAGATTAAGTCAAGATTTTTATAAAAATGCTTTTGTTGATCCAGCTATGACAGAAACAAAAACGTTTAGGGGGTTTGCTAACTTAGCTCAAAAAGGTAAAAGGTTTTATGGTAAAGTTCAAGATGCATACGTTGCAGAGGATGATTATTGGAAAACAATTACATGGGGTCTAGAACGTAATCGTTATCAGGAGATATTTAAAAATGGAAAAATAAATGCTACAAATTTTAAAAAAGTATTGGAAGGAACAGAAAAAGGTGTTTCAGAACAATTAGCTGATTATGTAAGACAAGGTGTTAAAAGAAATATAGACCCTATAACAGGAACTTTTACTGGGACATATGATGATTTCTTAGATGAATTTGCAGCTAATCTTTCTCGTAATTTAGTTCCTAACTATTCTTATATTGGAAGAACAGGAAAAGCATTACGTCTATCACCATTTGGAAACTTTATAGCATTTCCATTAGAAATACTTAGAACAGGGTCTAATATTCTTGAACAAGGTATTAAAGAAAGAGCAACAGGTATACCTGAACTTGTATCATTAGGTAATAAAAGAATATTAAGTTTTGGTCTAACGGTAGGTGGTATTCCAAAAATTATGCAAGAAGGATTTAAAGCAATGCATGATGTAGATGAAGAAGAAATGGAAGCTTTAAGAAGAGTAGTTCCTGAATGGTCTAAAAATTCTACACTGTTACCTATGGGTAGAGATAAAAACGGTTATTTAAAATATGTAGATTTTAGTTATTCTAATGCGTACGATACATTGTTAAGACCTTTTAATACTGTACTAAATGCTATAGCAGAAGGAAAAAATGATGAGACATCTCTTAAACAATCTTTAGGTGAAGGACTTCAAGAATCGGCTGTAGAATTATTAAAACCTTTTACAACAGAATCTATTTTTACTGAAGCTTTAGTAGACTCAACAATAAGAAGAGGTATTGGAAGAGAAGGTAGAAGAGTATGGGATCAAGCAGATGATCCTTTTATAAAGATAGTAAAAGGATTTGGTCATATAGCTAAGTCTTTTGAACCTGGTTCTTATAGACAACTTGAAAGATTAGGTAATAGTTTATTAGGTAAAACTGACCCTAAATATGGAAAAGAATATAATGTATTTGATGAGTTACCTGGATTAGCTGGCTTTGGTATTAAAACAGCAGATCCTGAAAGATCTTTAGTATATAAGACATCACAGTTTGGATCTGATTTAAAGAAAAGTGAAAACTTATTTACATCACAGTTGTTAAAAGGTGGAAGAGTTAGTCCTGAAGACATTATAAATAGATATCAATATTCTGAACAAGCAAGATTTCAAGTTTTGAAAAAAATGGCTAAGGACGTTGATGCTATGAGAGAACTTGGAATGCCTGATTATAAAATTAAAAAAGAATTAAAAAAAAGAAAAGGTTTATCTTCAAAAGTTATTTCAGATGTAATGCTAGGTGTTTATACTCCTAAAAGACCAACTAATTTCTTTATCCAAAGAACAGGAGAAATAAACAGGGATTTAAATAGAAAAGAAGGTAACGCTGTACCTAATCCATACTTTAAAGCTTTACCTGTTATCAATGGTATTATTAATAAAAATAGAAGAGTTGATTTATTAGAAGGAAGTTTAGGTATGTCTGATTTTAATTATGAAAGAACTAAACAAGAACCAAGAATCACGACACCTAATCTAACATCAGCAGCATCCGTTAATCCAGCTGTGGTACAGAGCCAAAATGTTAGCTCGACATTGCCTGCTAATTTTGCTAGTCTACCTACTGCTGAACGATCAAAAATAATAGAGGAATTTTTTACAACGTAATGATAAACAAAATTAAAAGTTTGGGCGGTGTGATAGGTCTATCCTATCGGGTTTCTATTGTAGCGGGGGTT
>Ga0208791_1000945_pt1 | contig 11523 bp, 23 predicted proteins | sample 11_taG_FD_184084 | JGI IMG/M metagenome (GOLD analysis project Ga0208791, IMG submission 184084) | Marine viral communities from the Subarctic Pacific Ocean - 11_ETSP_OMZ_AT15265 metaG (SPAdes) (version 2) | ecosystem: Environmental > Aquatic > Marine > Oceanic | place: Pacific Ocean | collected...
AACCGGTATGGGCTTTTCGTGGTATGAAATGTAACCACAATATTCCACAAGCAAGATTAGATTTAGGATATACTGTCTGTGTCGAGTGTTCAACTGAAGAAAAACTCGGTTGTATTGACACTATTAATCATAAAACTGGCAATACTGTTCAAGTAATGTCACGTGAAGATGCAGATAAAGCTAGTAAGCTTACAAAACGAGCAGGTTTTGGTATACTAAGATCTATGTCTGGTGGTTCAAGTCAACGTAAAACTAAGTATAAATACGATGGATGCTCAACTACTTATGTAGGTAACGACGTAATGTTCGAGCAAATAGGTAAAACTTACATCGATTTCTTAGATGTTGACGAAGAAATTGCAGAGCGCTATCTCGATCGAGCGCTAAACAACTTAGAAATATCTCAATTACAATATAATAAGATAAAACTACTTTGTTACAATCTAAATACGATCACTATTGGATAATATATTAAATAATATATGAATAAAATAACAAAACAACTCGAAAACTTGTATTCTTGGACAAAATTCTATCAAGATCGAGGTAATAAAGAACAAATAAGAAAGTGTCAAACTGAAATCGCACAGTTGAAACAAGCGTATAATCAACTAAAATCTAATAAAAATGGCAAAACAAAGAACGCTAAATGAAATTAGACAATCAAAAGAGTATCAAATTGCTAAAGAAACAGTAAATACTCAATCTAAAAACCCTTTCGAACACTCTGAAGTAGAAAAAACTGTTGAAACAATAATAGAAGAACTAGATGGTCACATATATGACTTAATATTTCAAGCAGTTTGTGATGAAATGAATAAGCATTATGTGTTTGACTCATCAGAATACTTAACTGAAGCAGGTTTAGAACTATTTGAAGATGAATGGTTCGAGTTTTATCATGAAAATCATGGTAAAATAATGCATAAACTAATACAAAAACTAAAATAATGAAGAAATTTAACGGAATGGAGTCTAACCTTATAATAGACGCACTACAATTTTATGTAGCAAAAGTAGAAAGAGATATATTAAAGATGGAAGAAGATGGAAAAAGATCTATATTTGCACCTGGTTTTTACACTATGATCTCAAAAGACTTGAAAGATAAAGTAAAATCTATGACTAAAAAAGATAAATATACAAACTAAATACGAACACTAAAGGATAATACAAATATGTTATACGATAAACTTAAACCACATATCAAAGCTAAGATGAAAGAAAATGCTGAAGAGTATGAATCTGTAAACTGGCTATTTGATAAACTTAAAAACAAAGACAATTACTCTGACTTAACTATCGACGAAGTAAGATCTATATGTACATTTGGCGATGTATTCTATCACGATCTTACTCAAAGGGACATTATATGGGGTGATTGGCTAATAAATAAATAAATATGAACGAAGAAAAACTAGCAATAGATACATTAAATGCACTAGGCGTTAAAGATGTTACGACTAATAGACAAAAAAATAACGGTACAACTATGTTTGAACTGCCTACAGGTGACAATGTAGCTGAATTTAAATCAGGTTATATCAGAAAATACTTAATGTCTGGACAAAAAAACTTAAAGTTTCACAGTTGTTATCAGCTAAACCCAGTGTACAAAACAAAATGGAAAGCTATAAACTCATCTGGTAAACTAGTAGAATCAGAAATGAACGAAAGAATGCTTATATACTCAAGAGCTGAAAGACTAAAAAGACTTGTATTATATACAATAAAGCAAATAAATAAGTCTAATGCATAAAGATAAAAGAGATCTAGCGCTAATATTGGCAGTTTTAGCGCTAGCACTCTATACAATTTTACTAACTGTCTCAATACTAAATTAAATTAACTAATATGGAACCAAAAGAACCAACAAACGAAAAAATAATAGATGCTGTAAAAAAGTATTATGGCTTAAAAATAGATGAAAACGCTTATAATAACGCAGATGTATACGCATTTGAAGAAACAACTGCAGATGGTTATTCTGTATATGTAGTAACGCATGATATGAGAAGTATATGTGTATCTGAAGATGTATATTATTATGACTCTGATGTAGCTGAAGCTATTATGGACCACGTATCAAACTCTAATGGATATTGTACACTATATGCAGATCAGTACTTTCTAGATGATATATACTTTGATGATAACTTGCTAGAAGCATTTAGTGATATAGCTGAAAATATTTACAATGAAATTAAAAATGATGAAGGTGATTATGGCTTTGACATGGCAGAACTGCAATGGTTGAAGGAAGAATTTACTGAGTCAGAAGAGATTAATCAGACTGTTAGTTAGTTAATAGTAGTTTAGTTTCCGCGTTAGCTCGTACTCAAAAGGTACGGGCTTTTCGTGGTATGAGAGATACAAAATATAACGGATGGAGCAATTACGAAACATGGAAAGTGTGGAATGATGAGCTTGTTAATACTGAGTGGGCAACACACTCTGACCAGTACAATGCTGAAACTATAGAACAATTATTTAGGCAAACTTTACCATGGGGTAAGATAGAAAATAATTACTTTATTATGGATGCTATAAACTTGTTACTAGAAAAAGTTGATTGGCAAGAGTTAGCTGATGCTATTAATGAACCAGAAAAATCAGGAGTTTTTTCAACTAAAAACGAAAGAGATTAATTACAAACTAAATACGATAACTAACGGATAATATTAATATGACAAAAAAAGAAATACAAATGCTAGCTGATCTTATATTCGATAGAATAGTAGAAAAGCAAGACCAAATGGATGAAGATTACAATAATCAAGTAAGAAAACTATATGAAAATGGCTTTATTATAGATGATGTAACCGATAAGCTAGGTATGGATGATGAAGAGAGACTAGTAGGTGAACTAGCTAAGTTACAGACTATCATGATGATTCTTGAAGGTAAAGAAGAATATGAAAAAGCAGCAATAATACTAAAGAAAATTAATAACATAAATAAAAAACTAAATGACGGATCAGGAAAATATTAAAGCAATGCTTGCTCACAAATACAATGAAGATAAAGCAGATTACCCTGCTTATATGCAACCTAAACTAGATGGCGTACGTTGTCTATTTACTGCTAAAGGTGCGTTCTCTCGTGCTAATAATCAGTTTATGAATGTAGATCACATAACAAAAGATTTAAAGCCTGTATTTGACAGATACCCTACGCTAATTCTTGACGGCGAGCTATACAATCACGGACTAAAAGATAACTTTGAGAAGATTATATCTCTTGTAAAGAAGAAAAAACCAACAGATGCTGACAAAGCAGAAGCTGCAGAACTAGTACAATATCATATATATGATGTAGCTAGTTTTCCCCACGCTAATTACACTTGGCGTATGAATTTTATAAATACTCTTAATCATTCAGCTATGTTTAGAACTAGCAGTTGTTTATGTATAAGTGATACTCAAGTTGTATTAGACTTTGATGAAGCTCTTGAAACGCACAAGAAAAACCTTAAACTAGGTTATGAAGGCAGTATATACAGATCTATGGAAGGTAAATACAAAGGTACTAGATCATGGGATCTTATGAAGTTTAAAGACTTTCACGATGCAGAAGCTCATATAATTGGCTATGAAGAAGGCAAAGGCAAGCGTGAAGGTACACTAGGTAAGTTTATTATGCAAGATGATGATGGTAACGAGTTTGGTTGTCCTCCAGGTAAAGGCTATGATTACCAAGCACTTACAAATATGCTAAATAATATACACGACTACATTGGCCAGTATGCTACATTTACATACTTCGAAAGAACTAAAGCAGGTAGTTACAGACATCCACATTACAAAGCAATACGTAACTATGAGTGATCCAATAAGTTATATGCCTTGGTTGGTTAAAAAATACGATAAAAACGGTAATGAAATAGAAGAAAATGAGGAGACTAATATATGATATGTTTTATGCTGATGAGATCAGTGAAGACGTAGCTTACAAACTAATTGATAAGCTAAATAAAATAAGAGATAAAACTAAATACAGCTGGGAAAGATGAAACAATTTGTAAAAAAAAGACGTTGTTTATTTCATAAAAGATATGTTACAAAACGTATGGCTGAATTAAGCAATGAGATATTACATGAAGCTTTATCAACAGGAAAAGTTAACTTAGAAAAAAGAAAACAATTGTTAAAATATAAAGATTATTTAAAAAATTTATGACAAATAAAATAAAACCAATATTTAATTCTTTTCAAGAATATATAGAAGCCGAAGATATGATTTTTAAAACATTGCAGGGTGATATGGAAACTGTGACAATAGGCTATAAGGATATAGAGTAAGGGGCTAATGTCACACCGTAATTTAAAATATCTAAACCAAAACAGAGTAATATATCGTAAGTATTCTTCTGATACACCAACATCGACTTATAGTTGGGGTTGGCACTATGAAGAAGGTACATACGATTACTATTCATTGTTTAATACTAAAGCTAAGATTAATAGTTATAAGTCTTTAAAATGGCACCTATTAACTCTATGGTATCTAAACCCTAAGTTTACAGTAGATGAATTTAAAGACTTAGCTGAGTATATATGTTATGAAAACAATGGGTTTATTACTTTTGAAGTACCTCAGCAAATACTAAATAATATGATCTATGAAGTATATATGGAAGACCTTGATCATCCACCTAAAAATAGATTACGTAAAATAGTATTTAAAGATGGTACAGGTTTAAGTACTAGTGAGAAACTAAGTATTGTAGGTACAATAGCTGGTAAAGGTAAAAGCATTAAAGAAGATGATATTTACGATGCAATGCTATACATACATGAACAAAGTAAAATCACAATAGCTAAATTAGCTAAAGTTTTAAATTGCTCACAAAGAACAATACATAGAAACATGGGTGAAGAACTCAAAAGAGAAAAAGAATTATTAAACAGACAAAATGATAATTGATATTAGAAGTAAAGACTCTTTATTTATTGAATTAAACGGATATACTTATTATATAGACGATTCAACAAATGAACAAATAATAGAAAAATATGAAGAAGTATAATGTACAAAACTACGTTAGGTATAAAGAAGATCTTAAAAGAGTTATTGAATCAATAAAGCATAAAAGATTTGTTGATTACAAACCTGAAGAACTTAAAGTAATATTTTTACCTTTAGTAGAAAATATATCAAGGAAGTTTGCAACTTCTCAAGAAGCTTCAGGTGTTATGTCTATAAATGATATAATACAAGAAGGTAGTTTACAACTATGTAAAGCTGTAGACAAAATAGATAGAAATAGATTATTTGAATCTGAAGACATTGAGAAAACTTTAAAGTCTTTTTTAGCTAAAAGAATAAGAGGTGGAATACGTAGAGCTATTGATATAAATAGAGGTACAATGCGCATACCTGAACATAAGCTAAATGAAATGAGGAGAGATGGTGGTAAAGATAAAAAAATGGTTGCTATGTTTTTTAATAGTATATTTTTAAGTATCGATGCTAATCCAGCTGATGAAGATATGGTATATCAAATACCTGACAAATCAGATCCTTACAACGAAACACTGCTCAATGCTTATCTATTAAGTTTATTAAATAAACACTTAACTTATGATGAAGTATTTGTTTTAAGTAAAAGCTACGGGCTTGATGGTAAAAAATGGTCAGCTAATGATATAGCAACAGGTTTAGATATTAAAGGAGTATCTGCATACGTAAGAGTATCAGAGCTAAAAAAACAAGCAGTAAACAAGTTAATAGATAATGTAGATCACTCGCAAGTGATTGATTATCTGTAAATTAACAATTAAATATGTAATTATATATATATGACAATAAACCAAAAATTAACCCAAATTCAAACGAAGTTTAAATCGAAGAAAAGTAGATTTAACTCATTCGGTAAGTATTATTTCCGATCTGCCGAAGATATCCTAGAAGCTACAAAACCCTTTTTAAAGGAGTTAGATGTATCAGTTACAATCAAAGAAGAATTAATTTCTTATGATCCACCTGTTATGCAGGTTACTGCTAGATTATCTAATGGAGAAGAAGAGTCAGGTACAGGTAGTAATAAATCTGTAACTGCTGTAGCAATTGTAGGTGTTGACTTAGATCAGAAAGGCATGCAAATGCCGCAAAGATACGGTGCAGCAAGTTCTTATGGTAAGAAATATGCATTAGGTAATTTGTTTTTAATTGATGATACACAAGATGCTGATGCAACTAACAGTCACGGTAAGAAACAAAGTACTACTCAAGCAGCTATATCAACAGCTCAATTAATTAAAGCTAAAGAATATGTTAAGAGCGGTGGTAAATTAGATGCTATAAAATCTAAATATAAATTAACAAAAGAGCAAGAGAAAGAATTAGCTACGTTATGAAAGATAAAAAAGAAATACTAGAGCGGCTGAAAAACGATGATGATTATTATGGTGAGTTTGGAAGGCAGTTTATATCTAACTCAGATATAAGAACACTGATGACTAACCCACTTGATTTTAAAAAGCCATCTGAATCAGCTCCTCATTTTCTTATAGGAGGCTATTTTCACACTGCTATACTTGAACCAGATAAAATAAAAAACTTCAAGATAGTAGAAGCTAGCTCACGTAATACAAAAGCATACAAAGAAATAACAGACGGTGAGGTTTGTTTATTACAACATGAGGTTGACAAAATAGAAGCATTAGTCGATAAGATGATGAACAATAAAGTTTGTCGTGATCTTATACATGCTGAAGGCAACGAGTTTGAAGTTCCAGGAGTTTGCGAATTAGCAGGTAACTGGTGGAAAGGTAAAGCTGATATTGTCAACCACAGTGAAAAATTAGTTGTTGATTTAAAGACTACTGCAGACTTAGAAAAGTTCCATTGGTCAGCTAAAAAATACAATTATGATTCACAAGCTTTTGTATATAAGAACTTATTTGGCTATGATATGTTATTTATAGCTATAGATAAGAATACAGGTCAGATCGGTGTTTATGATTGCTCTACTAACTTTTACAAAACAGGTTTTGATAAAGTTGAAAAAGCATCTGAAATATATGATCTGTTCTTTAAAAACAAGGATTTCGATCCTAATAATTACTTTATAAATCAAACCCTATAATATGGCAGGAATAATAAAAGCAAGTATCAATTTAAGTGCAATTGATAAATCAAAAATAATCGAAGGCAAGAAAGGTAAATACCTACCTATTACGATTACAGTAAATGATGAACCAGATCAGTTTGGTAATCAAGGTCCTGTATGTATAGAGCAGTCGAAAGAAGAAAGAGAGGCTAAGACAGCTAAGACGTATCTAGGTAATGTTAAGGTCTTATGGACTAATGGAACATTCCCTGATAAAATACCTTATGAAGGTGGAGCTGCTCCACAGCAACCACAAAACAAACCACAAGCAGTAGCTGCTGATCCAGATTTACCATTTTAATTAAATATAATTGAATATAGAAGATAAAGAAATAAATGGGTTCTTAATCGATAAGTTTAATCAGCACGGCTTGGACGTAGGTAAAACGCAGGGGACTTGTCCCCTGTGTTCGTCTACACGCAAACCTGAAAACCAAAAGAAAAAGTGTGCTAGCTATGACTGGGAAAGAGGTATAGGTACATGCCATAATTGTGACACGCCTTTTCAATTACATACATTTAAACGTAAAGGTAAAGCTGAACGTGATTATGTGGTACCTCAACAAACAACTGTAGGTCAACTTGGTAATAAAATTGTAGACTGGTTTAAAACTAGAGGTATATCTGAGCAAACATTAAAACAACTAAGAGTCGGTGTTGGTAAAGAGTTTATGCCTCAAACTGGTAAACAAGAAAATACAATACAATTTAATTATTTAGTTGGTGGTAACTTAACTAATGTTAAATATAGAGATGGTCGTAAAAACTTTAAGCTATACAAAGGAGCTGAAAAAGTATTTTACAATATTGATAGTATTGTAGGTCACGATGATTGTGTTATAGTTGAAGGCGAAATGGATGTATTAGCTTTACATGAAGCTGGTATTACAAACGCTATATCTGTACCTAATGGTGCTACGCTTAATACAAACAACTTAGATTATTTAGATAATTGTATTGATTACTTTGAAGATAAGAAAAAGATAATCATTGCAGTTGATAATGATCCACCTGGTATTGCATTACAGCAAGAGCTAATACGTAGGCTAGGTGCTGAAGTTTGTTTTATATCTACATTTGATGATTGTAAAGATGCTAATGAATATCTATTAAAGCACGGATCTAAAGAGCTATTGTCACGTATAAAACAAGCTCATCCAGTACCTCTTGAAAACGTTACAACGTTTAGAGATATTGAAGATGAAGTTACAGACTTTGTTCGTAATGGTTTTAAACGTGGCTTTACAGTTGGTTTACATAACTTTGATAAAATATTTAGTACATATACTAAGCAGTTTATTACGGTAACTGGTATACCTAGTTCAGGTAAATCAGACTTTGTAGATCAAATGTGTGTAGGTTACAACAAAGAGTATGGTTGGAAGACTGCATTTGCATCTCCTGAAAATGCTCCTACATATTTACATGCACATAAGTTAATGCGTAAAGTATGGGGCGATATGCCAAATAAAGGCGATATAGGAGGTTCTAAATGGAATCAGGTTGCACAACACGTAAATGATAATTTCTTTTTCATAGACATGGAAAGATATACATTAGAATCAGTGTTACGTAAAGGTGCAGAGCTTGTTAAACGAAAAGGTATTAAATGCCTTGTTATCGACCCATATAACAAAGTAAGAGATGTTGATTGTCAGACAGAAGATGTCAACAAATATACTATGGAATACTTAACTAAAATAGAAACGTTTGCTAAAAAGTATGACGTGTTAGTATTCATAGTAGCTCATCCTACCAAAATGTATAAAACACAAGACGGTAAGATTGAAGAGCCAACGATGTATAATATTAAAGGCGGCGGCGAATGGTATGATGCTAGTTATCATGGTTTATTAGTACACCGTGATTATGAAGCTAAAACAACTAAAGTTAAGGTACTTAAATGTAAGTTTCAAAACTTAGGTGAAAACGGTGCTGAAGCTCATTTTACTTGGGAACCTAGATCAGGTTGTTTTGTACCACATGAAATGCCAGACCTTGAAGAACAAATGCCTTGGGACTAAAAAAGTTTACGTTTGACGAAGTTAAATGGACTAAAGAAGATAAAGAAGCATATAGATGGTGTATTAATCATGGGATTAAAATAGGAGCAATAGCTGCTACACCAGGCTTTGATGTTGGATCTTGGAAAATACGTATCGTTGCAAACAATAAAGAAATGATTAGCCCAGGAGATTATAGTAGAACAGAAATATATCCTAAAGTATTTGAAATGTATAGGTATTATTACAAACTAAATACGAAGGGTAAAGGATAATAAATATATGATAGATTATAAATTTAAAAATGCAGATGAAGCTTTTAGCTTTTATTATGGTACAATACCATATGAGGGTCAAAAGTTTGATAACACAATGGCTATGTTTAACCAAGGCTTTACAATATTAAATCCTACAGATCGTATGATAACAAGTGAAGCTAGAGAGTTTAATGTAGAATATGCTGAAGCTGAGTGGCAATGGTATTTATCAGGCGAACCTACAATAGATACCCTTGGTAGTATATATGGTAAAATACCTAAAATATGGCAAAAGATGGCTGATGAAAATGGTAAGGTTAATTCTAATTATGGCGCACAATGGGAAAGAGGTTGGCAGTTGGATAAAGTTGTAGCTATGCTAAAAGAAAATCCTAACACTAGACAAGCTGCAGTATCTATATATGATGGTAAAGAAATATCTAGTTACAAATATGACACGCCTTGTACTTATGCTGTACAGTTTACAGTGCTAAATAACAAGCTTAATATGTGTGTCACGATGCGATCTAACGATCTCTGGTTTGGTTTCTGTATTGATCAATATTGTTTTAGCAAACTGCAAGAGTTAGTATCAGAAAGAACAGGATATGAAGTAGGTACATACTATCATTTTGCGCATAACTTGCATTTATACAACGATCAATTACCAGAAATAAACACACTAACATCAAGAGCTAGAAAATATGGATAAAATTAATTATTATTTATACCATATACCGGGTAAAAAAATAGGTGTTACACGTGATCTTATATCTAGAGTCGTAGACCAACAAGGCTACAGCTTAGACGAAGTAGAAGTTCTAGAACAAAGTACAGATATTGATTATATATCTGACCGCGAGTTAGAACTTCAATTGTCTTACGGCTATAGAGTTGATAGACAAAAGTATAAAGATCTATATATTAATAAACCAAAAAACCAAAATAAAATGTATATAAACGCAACAGAGCAGACAAGCACATTTCCAGTACCAGTATCTAAATTAAAAGGAAGATTAATGGATATGATGGGTAAAACATGGGAAACAATGCATGGTGAATTTGAAATCAACATGGATACAATTGCTTGGATAATGGATAATGTTAAGACATCCATGTACACTACAGAAAGATCTTACATATACAATAAAGCATTTGCTAAATACTTTCAAGTTAAAGATCACGCTACTAAATCTGAAAGATTTCCATTTGGTAAAGATGCATACCAAGCTTACTTAGATACTCTAACTACTAGAGCTAATGGTAATTGGAGATATGATAGTGCAGAAAGCGAAAGGTTTCAAAAGATAAGAGACTGGGCAGGCGAAAGAGGTCTTTATACTAAAGGCGATACTAAAACTCAGTTCTGTAAATTAATGGAAGAAGCTGGTGAATTAGGTAGAGCTGTACTTAAAGATGACAAAGAAGAGTTTGTAGATGCTATAGGTGATATGGTTGTAGTACTAACTAATATGGCTCATCTTGGTGGTACAACAATTGAAAAGTGTATAGACACAGCATACAAGGTTATATCTAAAAGAACTGGTAAAATGGTTAATGGAACATTTGTTAAAGATGAAAAGTAGAACTATTAAATTCAGAGATCCAGTCGTTGAGAACGTTGTGGATAAGTTCGTGTCAAGATCTAATGTTGGCTTTGAAAAGTACGGAAGATCAATGCATGAAGAAAGAACTGGTGGCCATAAAGATCTAGCTGGTTATTTAAACGATATACAAGAAGAGCTTATGGATGCTATTCTTTATATTCAAGCTGCACGTGAAGAGTTAGCAGAAGATGATAAAGAAAATATTTTAGGTGTTAATTCTCCTTTACCAGAGTCTTTTAGACCACCACATCCTAGTCATGCAGATGATTTAGAATATGGCACGCCGGTATAGTAAAAAGAAAGGTCCAGTAAGATCTAAAAAAGTTAAACATGACGGCATACAATTTGCTTCAGGTTTAGAAAAACATATGTACATAGCTTTGAAAAAAGCTAAGATTAAAGCACAATATGAGGGACAGACTTACGAGCTTGTCCCTTCTTTTAACTTCGATCAAGAAGCTTATGAAAGACAAAGTAATGGAAAAGGTGAGTACCGTAATCGAGGTAATAAAAAAATACTTAATATTAAGTATACACCAGAT
>Ga0208791_1000947_pt1 | contig 11508 bp, 7 predicted proteins | sample 11_taG_FD_184084 | JGI IMG/M metagenome (GOLD analysis project Ga0208791, IMG submission 184084) | Marine viral communities from the Subarctic Pacific Ocean - 11_ETSP_OMZ_AT15265 metaG (SPAdes) (version 2) | ecosystem: Environmental > Aquatic > Marine > Oceanic | place: Pacific Ocean | collected...
TTGAATGTTTTTTGTTCCACTAGGTGGAGCAGAAGAAAATGTCAAAGTAGAACCAGAAACCGTGTATGCAAGTCCAGAACCATGTCTTTGATATACATTATCAACGAACACCATGAAGTTTTCTGCTGAACTTGAGGCAGGGACTTGTGTTAGTGTAAATGCAGTTGTTGACCCATTACCGTTAAACTCATCAATATGAGTATTTGAATTTGTTGCGGCTGCAGTAAGTAATTGTCTACCCATGTAAACAATTGAACCTCTGTCACCATTGTCGGGTGCTTCAGAAAAGTTAATCTTTGATACACCACTTGTTGTAGAAACAGAATAAGAATACTCTGGCTCTTGAACAATACCACCCAATACCACCAACAACTGAGTTGGTGATGCAACTGTATGGTCAAGATTATACTGTGTGGTTGTACCATCACCAGTAATAACCTGTCTCTCAAATACACCGTAGGACGGTTCTGCTCCAATATATGCCATTAGTTTCTACCTTTAAATTTCTTAATCATATTTATACTACTCTACTGCATCCCAAGATTGGTCTTCTTCATTCCACACATATTCAGTATCATCTGTTGCAGTTGGTTCTTTAACAGGAGGCTCCCATGTAAATGTTGTGGAGTTTAATGTCCAACTAGGGTATGGTTTTGGACTATGAAAAGCATCTGCGACAGAATCATATTCCATACCTCTTGAACCGAAATTTTTTCTTAATGCCTTAGATTGGTCTGCACTTGGTGTAGTTCCATCTTCTTTGTAATGAACTCCACCTCTTGTGTTGTATGAAGTTTGAATCCATTCGCCTGGAGTTGCGTCTACAAAATTATCCATAAAATCTTGTTCTGCAACTATACTGTCGATTACTTTACCATTTAAAACTTTTGCGTAATGTGCCATTATCTATTCTCCTTATAGTGCCGCTGCGTTATATCTAACAACACAGATTCCAGAACCGCCGTTACCGCCATTAGTAGTTGCACCAAACTGTGCCCCAGCATAAGAACCACCGCCACCATTACCAGTGTTTGCACTTGCAGAACCACCTTGTCCAGAGTTATTTGTACTAGCACCAGCTCCACCATTAGCAGGAACGCCCGAAGCACCACCAGCGCCTGTGTTTCCAGAGTGTGCTGCGCCACCGCCACCGCCACCTCCAGCATAAGATATGTTAGAACCAGTTCTATAATTATTTGTTGCACCAGAACCACCAGCTGAACCTACAATTGAATCATTATTGCCATCTGGGTCTGTTGTATCAGCACCTACTGAACCTTTACCGCCACCACCAGAACCAGCACGACTGTTGGTTCTAATAGCATAACCACCGTTATTCCCTTGTCCAGCAGTACCTTGACCAAGAGTTGTAGTGTTAAGTTCTGGAGAACCCCCACCACCAGAACCACCGTTACGGCCTGGGTGTGTTGCTGCTACATTACTACCACGAGAACCACCACCGCCACCACCGATTGCGGTAGTCTGTCCAGTGAATGATGTGTTACCGCCATCTCCACCTCTATTGTTATGGGGGTCAGTTGAACCACTTCCACCAGAACCAACGGTTACTGTATAATTTGTACTTGCGCTTAAAGTTTGAGAAGTAGAAGTATACATTCCACCAGCACCACCACCACCAGCAGAATGTGTTGAACCACTGTTTCCAGCACCACCGCCAGCACCACCAGCAAGCATAAGAATATCAGCTGATACAGCAAGATTTCCCACACTAAATGTACCACTTGATGTGAATGTGTGAACTCTATAATTTCCAACATCCGTTATTGTTCCACCTGTAGGTAACGATTTAATTACTGAAGTTTGTGAATTACTAGATGGTGTTCCGTCTGAGTTTTTAATAATAATTGTAATTGTATCTCCAACACTCTGTCCATAAACTGCACTAGGAACATCTACAGTTACACTACCAGATGATACTGATCTTCCAGTAACGGTTGCAAGTGTTGTTGCACCTTCTTTAAATACAACATCAATCTCATCTGTTGTATTAGAAACTGATAATGTTAGTCCTGTCACATGTCCTGCTGTAATATTTCCAGTTACGCTATTTAATAAGGGAATTAGGTTTGTTGAAATCCAACCAGAACCATCATAGAATTCTAATGAACCATTTGTTGTGTTCATTCTAGATTCACCTGTATCTGGTGAACTAGGTCTTTGTGCAGTTGTTCCAGTTGGTAAACTCAATCCACCAGTTGATGTATTGGGTTTGTCTGAAACCGCTGTAGGTGATACTACAACATTGTCCAATGCTGATGCAATAATATCACCATCAGCTTCAAATAGTTCTGCTATAATTTTTGATTTACTTGCCATTAGAGTTGATACCTCACCATTATTTCTGAAGCATTTGCAGGAGCAAACGTAAACGTAATAACTCCTGTACTTGTATTGATTGCATAATCTGTTGTTGGTTTTAAACAAATACCATTATAAAAAATGAATGCATTGTTTGTTGTTACACCAGTATTACTTAAAGTAAATGTAGTGTCTGAACCATCACCAGTAAAACTATCGTAAATATAATCTGGGCCTCTACGAACATGAGAACGAAGTCCGCCCATATGTTTAATTTCAATATCTGCACTTGCATCTGGAGCAGAGGTAAACGTAACTACATTGTTTGCGAGTGCGTAGTTCGTTGCAACTTTCTGAAGAATACCATCAACAAATACCATAATAGAATTTGAATTTGCTGGAGTTTCAGACAGTGTAAATGTAGTGTCTGAACCATCACCAGTAAAAGTGTCTGTAGTAAAAGTTTGTAAGTTTGCTGCAAGTTGGGTTGAACCAATCGAACCAGCAGGTGGGGTCATATTGTAAGGCCCTACACCTTTATGAATAACGTAGATGACTGCACCACTTGGTACTGTCTCGGAGAAGTTTAGAATTCTAGGTTGAGAACTTGAGTTTTCGTGAACTGTATAAGCAGTATCTGGTTCTTGACGAATATTATCTAATACTACTTCAATGTTTGCAGACTCACTGCCTGGAACATCAATGCTTAACTCAACAGCAGCAGCATAGGTAGTTCCACTAACCGAAATGCTTCCGAAGTCTGATGCTACAAAATCCTCTTTGGGAAATGTAGTAGAGACTTGATTTATAAATGGTACACCCAAGTAACTTGACATTATCTTCTACCCCTTATGCAACATCTTCTAGAATTGAACATACTACATCAACAGTTGATGCAGATGCATATACTCTCACTTGGTCATTACCGTTTAACACAACCTTCTGACCCGACACCACCTTCAAAGCACCGCCCGCTGGGATTGGTGCATTTTTCACAATGTGAAATGATGCAGATGCAGATGAATCTCGTATCTGAACAGTAACCTGTACAGCAGATGAACCTGTGTTTGCAACGTCAAGTTCAATCAGAATTGAGTTAACGGCAGAACCAGATGCAGCAGCAGTATAGACAGTTGTTGGTGAAGAACTATTAGTACTTACACTTGTCGCAAATGCGTTTTTAAAATTGTTTGCCATTCTGACTTCTTCCTTTGTTTATATACTATTATTTATAAAGATTATCCAAGAGCAACACCAATTGCAATAGAAAAACCTTCCGTTGCTATCGTTCCACCTGTTGGTGGATGTGACAGTTGAATCCCATTTTCATCCTGTATGAAACCACTCATATAGATATTTCTCCATTCCTTATTTGCAGCACCCAAGTCAAACGTGTTTGTTGCATTAGGAATGATGTGTGATGTCAAATCTGCGTTGATATTAATACTATCAGTATCAGCATCACCGACTGTGATATTACCACCAAGTGTGATATTACCAGTAACATCCAAGTTTCCACCAATATTAACATTACCAGTGAATGCATATGAACCGCTAATAATAGCGTTAATATCTGTTATTAATCCTTCAAGTGCAGTTTCTACAGTTGTATATGTAGGAGTACTTGCTGGAACTGAACCAGTGATACCACCACTGATATCTCCAACATCAGAACCAAGTAGATTATACTGTTCTCTCCACTGTTCAAAGGTAAAACTTGCTGGTGTATTACGAGTAGCCATTTAATTTTTATCCACTAATTGCAATAAGAGATTCTTTATTTCATGCATTTCGCACTTTAGATTATTTATGTCTCTTACCGCACTCCTAAGTTCATCCTTTGCTACTTTGGCATTACGAGAACGTGTAACTGCTGCTTCGTAAGCAGAAACATTTGTATTCACGATTGCACCCGATATTGTATCACGGGCAAGGTCTGGATATTCTTTTACTTTTAAATAATCTGTCATTTTAAGTTGCCAATGCGATTGCTCGTAAATCTTTCATACGAGGTGGTTCTGCACAGTTAGTTCCTTGCATTCTAATCTTAATTGCGAAAGAAATAAATTCTGGCAGGTTGTTTGCACTATATTCTCTTTCGATGAAATCATCAAAGTCTACAGAAGAGTTAACATTACTATCTGGAGCTCCATTAGTATTAAAGTATGTCCAACCAATTTCATCAAAATCAGATGCGTCATCAGAACGAAGTATCTTATACATTAATTGAATTTCTGCACTATCAAACTTAACTGCATCAACGAATACTTTCAATGATGTAGCAGCGGTTTTCAACTGCGCCTTACGAGTAACATATACAACCTCTCCAGAATCACCTTCTGGTTCTGTTGGCAGAACATAATCTTCTGACGGATAAACATCTGAAGATGTATCCACATTATCTAATCTGTTTGCAACTGTAACCAAAGTCTTTCTATCCAAATCAATAATTGGTGAAAGGTTTTCTACAGATGAAGTCATCGTAAAGATAAGTTCAAATGATTTGTTACCAGACAATTCGTTAGTTTCATTAACTTGAGAACAAACAATCTTAGGGTCTTCAAAGTAATAGTTATCCGTAATTGGAATCTGGTCTGCTTGAGACAGAGTTTGTTTTACGAAAGACTGTTGAGAACCACTTGGTGAAGTACCAGTTGTTGTTCTTGTCTTAGTAGAAATAGATGTGTTTGGATGTTCAATAACTGGAACAAGAGTTTGCATAGTATCAATCAATGCGTTCTCTGTTGCAGTAACACTTGCACCACCACCTGTAATATTTCCACTTGCATTAGCAGTAGTTGCAACTGTATATGAATCAATTTGAATATCATTCAACGCAACGTGTGTCTTATTAATTTCAGTAAGAGGAATGCCACTCAACATGTAAAGTTCAACAACTGAAGAATTTGCATGAGCAGAATCTGTTCCTTCAACCGCACGAGTCAGAGAAGATATTGTTGTTCCAGAGATAGTTCCCGAAATAACCTCACTACCAATCTTCACAAAACATGTTCCACTATTTGGGAAACCTGTATCTGTTGCAAGTGATAATGAATTAGCACCAGCCGCAAGTGCAGCATTCAATGTTGTCTGTACACCAGAACTAACACCACTGATTGTTACATTGTTAGATGTATTATACATGTGATGGTCTGAATGTGAAACTTTTACTTTATTCACACCAGAGAAAGTTCTAATTGGATTTTCTCTAAGTGTCTTAACTGGAAGAGTATCATTAACTAATGTCACCGCAGAAGTCTTAGATGTATCAAAGGTTGCACGATAAAGAGTGAACTTCAAATCCTCTAAGTCATATGCAGTCCATGTAGTATTGTTCTGTGATTTAAATAGAACACCAAGGTATGGTTGTTCTGAAACCAAGCGTGAACCACCAACATCAGTTTCACCCATTCGTGAAATCCATGCGAAGTATTTTTGTGAGTCCGTAAACAATACAATACAATATTCAACCCCATCTTTAACATAGACAGGTTCATCAAATACGACTGTAGTTGGAACTGAAGCATCATCAGAGATTGAAACTTCTGAAGGTTCAAGTGTTTTAGAACCAAATGGTAATACCTTAGTTGTAGGATAACCATTATCCATTTCTCTAATTTGAATAGTAACTGGAAGTGAAGGGTCTTTACCTTGGAAGAAAGTATCAACCTTAGTAATATACTCACCACCTTCTGCCTGTGGCATAAAGGATTGTGCAAGCGGATCCCACCAACCAACAACTTCATTTCGTGTATCTTGTCTACTTGTGTTTTCTGATTGTGATACGTTACGAACTTCAACTCTTGCATTACGAGTTGAAATAATAGTTTCTTGAATTGTACTTAGAATACCAGTTGCAGAATAAATTGCTTGAGCAAAAGTTTCTGGTTCTGGTGCAATCGCATTCACTGAAGATGAAGTTAATCTGAATACTCTATCACCAGTTCTGAAACGAGAGTTTCCTTGAACATTAGGGTCTGGAATTGCAAACGTACCTTCAATTTTACCAGCTGCAGATGTGATAAGGTTTCCACCAGCACTTCCACCAGATGGTGTTACCAATGCAGTGACGTTTGATTTGTCAAAGAATGGATAAACTTTTGTAAGAGGTTTCATTCCAGTAACAGAGAATGTAATATTTCTTGCACGAATGAAAGGAATCAATGCACGAGATACAACTCTATCACCTTGTGACTCTGTATCTATTTGAGCAACAACTGTTGTATTAACACCTCTTCTAGAACGTGTTCCAGTTTCAGTTTCAGTTGTCGTTCTAATAATCGCACGGCCTGGAACTGAACGAGATGCAGCAGAACCGAATGAATGGTCTCTCCAAGTATTTGAAGTCGATGTTGTTACACCACTCCACTGAGTTTGCCATGCATTCCACACTGTACCTAATGCATTTGCATTTTGTGCCATAACAGTATCAAAGTTACCTTCTCTGTTGATAATCAAATCTGGAAGTCGAGTAGTCTCAAACCACTCATCACCAGATGGAGATAATCTACAAATTCCTGCCCATGCAAAAGATAGAACAGGGTTTAGGTTTTCAATACGAGTTGCATATGGTTGTTCCACTGCAACTTTGTGTGTATATGGAAGAGTAATTACATCACCAGTTTTTGTATACTGGTCGTTTGTTCTTGCTGTATCAGTTGTGTTTTCTTCTTTAAGAGTAACACCTTTCATAAAATATTTCGGACGAAGTTCACCGTTCTGCATGTCTATAGAGTTTCTATAGTCTGGATGTTTAACATTACCAGTAGCATGTCCAGCAAAATTATCTACAAGGAAACCAGATTTGAATCTATCGAAACCATCTGCATCTTGAATTTGTAAAGACTTTGCATCCTTCTCTAAAAGATTCAATGCAGTGTAGTATTCCATGTTCTCAATACGAGCTTCTAGTTTACCAATATCACGCATTGTGTATCTACGATTATTTACAGAAGTATATGTTACGTCTGCAATATCTACAACGAATGCAGGCAGAGTAATATCTGCAAGTTTCATTGCGTCATCTAAAGGTTTAGGTGTTTGTGGGATTTCTGAATCTGCACCACGAACTACTTTGAATTTACCATCAGAAGCAATGAACAATGAATCTTTTCTACCAACGTAGAAATCAAAGTCATAGATAAAGTTTGAGTTATCCTTTGGAATTGCAATAGTCGATGAACCAGTACCAGCAAAAGAACGAGATTCAATATTGAATGAATATGAAGTTACTCTATAAACTGTTTGGTTCTGAATAGTCTGTGTAGATGTAGTAGCATCTGCAACACGAGGTCTGAAGTCAACTGTGTCACGCAAGTCATATTCACCAGTAGGTTCTGCAACCTCTGGGTCAACACGAGTTGCTGAATATGTTGGAATATCTTTATAACTAATTGAACTATAAGAGTCCACATTAAAGAAGTCACCAGTACCGTGTGTAAAGTAATCACAAATTGCAATCAATCTACCTGTAGGTGCGATTGTATTTGGTTTGCGAACTAGTCTACCAATATCATAAAAGTTATCTCTTTGTCCAGTATCTAGAGTAAAGTTATTTGTTATGATTCTAGAACCAGCAGTAAATGTATCTAAAGTTGCTGTCTCAGCACTCTCTGCACCAGTGATAGTTTCACCAGATTCAAAATCTGTATTATTGATTGGAACAAAAGTTACAGGAGAAATTGTATTAACAACTCGTGCTTTTGCACCAGACGTTCCACCTGTGATAAGTTCACCCTGTGTAAAGTTACCACTTGAACCTGTAATAGTCCACTGTGGAAGAACAGGGTCAGCAGATGCATCTTCTGAATCAAAGACTGCCCATAATTTGTGAACGTCTGCAACACCCAACGATACATCTTTATGATGTCCAGAAGTACCATACTTTTCTGTACCAGATGTACCATTGTGTACAAGTACTTGGTGCATTCTACTTCTTGTCTTAGATTTTTCTTGAACAGTAGTTCTTGTGATTGTTGCAATAAGACGAACCGTTGCACCATCACCAAAAGGACTGTCGGTATTATCTTCAATCTGAAGAGTACCAGTACCAGCACCACTGATTGTTAAATCACTACTAGTTAAATCAATCTTATCGCCTGGAACAGCAGTACCACCAGTACCAGCAGTTAGTACAGTAACAACATAATCAGTATTAGATACTGCATTAAATGTTTCGTTTGCACCAGCAGAGAATGAAAGTTCACCAGATGAGTTAGATTGTCCAACAAAAGACCTACGAATAACAACTGAAGAGTCTGATACTCCGTTATTTAATTCTGTCTTTAATGTCTTAATTGAATTTTTTTGTAACTTACGAAGAAGTACGTTCTTGTTTTGGTCACGAAGAGATGCTCTCTTACGAACAAAGGATACTGAAGAAACTGCGTTAGTAACGTCAGCATTTAAGTCTAAAGTTTGTCCAGTTATTGAATCAACTCTTCTTTCTTCCAAAGCACCACTTGCACCAGAAGGGATAGAAATAATATCACCAACTTCAAGTTCTGTTCCATAGTCTGTCTGGAAACCTTGAACTGCATCTTTATCACCATTAAGAATTGTGTTAAGTCCTGCTATAGTTGTATTTGTTTCGAGAACAACATCAGATGTAAAGTGAGGGTCAGTACCACTATCTGTAGAAGGCATGTAAGTTTGTTTAACTCTACTAAAGTCAAATCCACTTACTGTTGAAATTGTTAAGTCTGCATTACTAGAGTTCTCTAGTATCTCATCTGTTTCAGCTGAACTAGAACATTTAACTTTTTCTCCAGCAGTGAAGTTACCAGTAACAGATGCAATAGTAATCGTTGTACCAGTTGTAATATCTGTTGTACCATTAACTTCATGTGCGACTACAAAACCATATGCACCTGTACTTACACCAGTAATCTTATCACCAGCAACAGGGATAGCAGAAGGAGTACCACTCATTGTGAGTTTAGTAAACATCCTAATATCAAAAAGGTATAGGTTATATTGTGCGTTTGTACCAAACTCACTCTGTGAATTTGCAGTACCAGAGAAATGTTCAAATCCTCTTGCACGAGCAACACCAATCTGAGTACCAGATTTAGAACCAGGCGAGGATGTCTTAGTATCAAATAATCCAATTTGTCTGTAAGGTTCTGCAATGTCACCAGATATAAATGGAGATATTTCTGGAGAACTGTATGCGTTTGTTACACGAACAAAGTTACCAACCTCTACAGGAGTAACTGCCGCATTGTAATTTTCAAATGTTCTTGGTTTAAGAACATCTATGTATCTTGGTGCAATAGTTTCTACTTCATAACCACGCACATATGCTTTGCCTGGCGATACTTGAATTGTCAAGTAATCATCAGATGCTGCATTTTGGTCATCAGTAATAGTGCCTGGGTCGTAGATACCATTATTCAATCCATCGTTTGATGTTTCACGAATATCAAGTTGGAAAGGACGAACTGAGTAATCACCAGATTCGTCATAAGTTCTACGGGCAAGTGTTTCACCGATAACAGAGTATTCTGTGTTTCTTGCTTTCTCTTGTAGTACACCCAAGTCTGTACGAAGCAATTCAATAAAGTTTGCATCATCAGTTGATGTAAGAGAAAGTTTTGCAAGTGTCAACGTAATCTTTAAACGATGAGCACCCTTTGCATTTAAGTTTGTTGAACCTTGTGCATTATCCAAAAGAGATGTATCTTCTTCTGGAGTCTCTAAGGTTTCTGTAACATTAAGTCCGACACGATAAGATGGTCTGTCTGTGTACTTGTCAAGAATAAGTCTTTGTTGTGCAACCTTTACAAAGTGACCACGAACAAAGTAAACACCCTCTTCAATATTTGCAGAAGAACCTGTTGCAGTTGCATCAGTTGCTTGAAGAGTTGCAGAGTCAATACCAGAACCGAAAGAACCTACCGTTCCATTTGCATGAATGTTTTCACCATTTGCAAATACAGTAGTTACGTTATCAGTACCACTTGTTACATATTTTACATATAAAGTAATTGGGTCAGTAGTAGTCGCTGGAACTGCTTGAACAACCTCAGCAACAACTCCACTTGTTCTACCAGTAATTCTTTTACCAACATAACTTTGAATCTGTTCAGAGATGTCTGAACCAGAAATTGATGATTGAAGTTTTACTGCATAGTATTCTTTTGTAAAACCAGTTGCGCCTGGGATTACCACTGTTCCTTCTTTGAACATGTGACGACCAAATCTTTCGACTTGGTTCTGCATAATACTTTGAAGTTGTGTCAGCTCACGTGCTTGTACTGAAAAGCCAGGACGAAATAGTACCCTGTGAAAATTCTTATCTTCAGTAAAGTCATCGTAGTATGGACTGACATTAAGGTTTGTCTTTTCCATGTTTTAGAATTCCACTACAATTTTAATATCTTCTGTTTGGTCTGATGCTCTTGAAATTGGGCGTCTGTTTTCCACATATAGAATGTGTCCACTATCTGCTGCAAGTTCTGGGTTAGCATATCCACTTGTAAATGTTAAAGTTGAACCACCAGATAATGTTACGTTTTGTGAACTTGTTTGCGATACCGCCGCAGCGCCACCAGAGGTTGCACCAGTAATTGTGAATGCACCACTAAATGGAACATGATTACCAGATGAAGCAATACCATAGTTTGCGTATTGTTCTTGCAAATAGTAAATAATATTATTGGTTGCATCAAACTCGACAACTCTTCCTACTGCACCTGTAGTCGATTGAGTAATCTTTTCATCAATCTCATATGGGGCAGATGGGTTTGCTGCAAGTTTAACTGCATATGTTTGTCTACGAGTAGACGCACTAGAAACTGTTGTCGTACCAAAATTATAAGGGTCTTTAACAATACCAACTTCTCTAAAGTCGTTTGCGATTGTTAAGTCATCACCTTCTGCTTGTTCAAGTTTGACGTTCATCATTACATAATGTCCACCAAGTTCTTTTACTGCATCGTCACCATGTCCACCTTTTGGTGAAATAATTGGTTCTACTTTACCACCAGAACCAGAACCGATATTTGCAGCTGTGGTTAATCCTGTGTTACTAAACACTGCACCTAAATCAACTACACCAAATGTATACCCAGCACCAGATGCATAAACATTTGAACCTGTTGAACTTTGTTTTACAATTGCACCACCATTAACTTTAATCTCAACAACACCACCAGATGCTCCACCAGCATTTGTACCATCACCGTC
>Ga0208791_1000950_pt1 | contig 11500 bp, 8 predicted proteins | sample 11_taG_FD_184084 | JGI IMG/M metagenome (GOLD analysis project Ga0208791, IMG submission 184084) | Marine viral communities from the Subarctic Pacific Ocean - 11_ETSP_OMZ_AT15265 metaG (SPAdes) (version 2) | ecosystem: Environmental > Aquatic > Marine > Oceanic | place: Pacific Ocean | collected...
ACTTTTTTAAATCCACTTACTTTTAGCAATAATGTTTTACTAAAAAAAGGTGAAGAATATAATTTTTATATGCCAAATAAATCTATAAATGAATTGCCCAATAATAATATGTTATTAAATAAATTATCAGATAAACTAAATAGAGATATATTGCATGAAATTAAACAATTTGGCGGAAAACGAACCAATAAAAAAAAGAATAGTAATAAAACCAACAAAAGCAAGAAAACCAAAAAATCCAAGAAATCCAAGAAAAGCAAGAAATCCAAGAAAAGCAAGAAAAGCAAGAAATCCAAGAAAAGTAGGAAAACATATAATTAATTTGTATCATATTAATTGGCGTATTTATTTAAAGATAAATCATTTAATAAAAATAATTATATATATATATATATATATATAATTATTTACAATGGTATCATGGAACAAAAATCAATTTTTAGAATGGTGTGCGGATGGTTCTCCTATAAATAATCAAGTCATCATTCTTGATTTATCAAGTAGTCAATTAAAAGATGATACTTTGAATACGTTATTTGAAAATATTGGAAATCTTACTCAATTAAGTGATCTTAGTTTAGAAAATAATCAATTAACTACTTTACCTGAAAGCATTGGTAATCTTACTCAATTAAATTTTCTTTTTTTAGATAATAATCAATTGACTACTTTACCTGAAAGTATTGGTAATCTTACTCAATTAACGGGACTTTGGTTAAATTATAATCAATTGACTACTTTACCTGAAAGTATTGGAAATCTTACTCAATTAATAAGTCTTGAATTAATAAATAATCAATTAACTACTTTACCTGAAAGTATTGGAAATCTTACTCAATTAAAAGAAATTGATTTAGATAATAATCAATTGACTACTTTACCTGAAAGTATTGGTAATCTTACTCAATTAACTAATCTTTATTTAAATAATAATCAATTAACTACTTTACCTGATAGTATTGGAAATCTTACAAAATTAATAAGTCTTGAATTAATAAATAATCAATTAACTACTTTACCTGAAAGTATTGGTAATTCTATCCTAATAAATAATGTTAGTTTATATGAAATGAATAAATTAACAAAAGAAAGATATGAAAATTCTATTAATAATTACAACAAAACATTAAATTCATTTTCTAAACAAATATATTTAAAAAATTTTAATGAATCGCTTATGAATCAAAGTATTATCATAACAATGCCAAATAATAATAATTATTCGCGCGAAGAAACTATAACAGGATTAAATCCACTTACTTTTAGCAACAATGTTGTACTAAAAGAAGATGAGGAATATAATTTTTATATGCCAAATAAATCTATAAATGAATTGCCTACAAATGATACCGAACTAAATAGATTAAGAGATAGAAAAAAAATGCCAGATGATGTTTGGAATTTAATAAAGCAATATGGTGGAAAACAAACCATAAAAAGAAAGAATAATAAAAATAATAAGAAATCCAAGAAAAGCAAAAAAACCAATAAAAGTAGAAAAAGCAAGAAAAGTAGGAAATCCAATAAAAGAAAGACAAGCAAGAAAACCAATAAAACCAAGAAAAGTAGGAAAACATATAATTAATTTAAAATGTCCTGATTTTATCAATATATTATTTATTTTTAGTGTTTTTTTTAAATGGTAAAAAATTATGTATATTATATTATATTTTATTATAAACAAAATAATATAATATTATACTATATAAATAAAGTATTTAATAATGTCTTTGATAAAATTAGGGGATATAATAGAACTAATTAATGACGATAATGAATCAATAACCTATTATGTGTCATTTATATCAGATGATGTTTTAAAATTAATTGATACTACAACTAAAAAAGGAATTGAATACGTAATAGATAAGTTGCCATCTTCAAATATAAAAAGTATTAATTTATTATATAGACAACCAGAAGATGGATATGCAGCACAACATGGATTATTAAAAGGTAAAAATATAGCACTTTATTTTAAAAGACCCAATAAAAATTATGTATTAGAAGGGACCATTAAAAATACAAATAACGATTCAATTACAATCTATTTACCTGTATTAAAAAAAACCTTATTTATTGATTTTAAATATGAAGGTATTCCTGAATTCTTACTTAATGACGGTTTTCAAAAGATTGAAGTGATTGACAATCTTTCCACTGCCATAATTGGCGATAAACCGGAAACCCCTGAAAAAGAAGAAAAAGAGGAAGATATTATTGGCGATAAACCGGAAACCCCAGAAAAAGAAGAAGAAGAGGTTATAGATGATGAAATTATTAATGTGGGAGAGATTGAATTTGAAAACATTGAATTTGGAAATGTAATAGAGGGTGCTGTTTATGAGTTTGCTGGAAATGAAAAACAAATTAGATATTCCTTGGATAACCAATTGAATGATATGTTGGGTGAATTATTAAATAATTATACTTTTGAACAGCGAACACCAGAAGTATTAAAAAGAATTCATACTATTGTTGATAGGTACAGACAATTACATAATAGAAACAGCATTAATGATAAATATGGAAATATAATTGGTTTAACTATTCCAAATATAACTGACCAATATAAACCAATTATTAATTATTTGAAATATCCCAAACCAATTGAACATTATCCAAAATTATCCTGGATAAGCAATGTATGTATGGATTCACCCATTATTTATAATTCTTTTGATGATTCAGTTGTTAATGATAATAATCCTGATGATAATACATTGTCTCCTGATTCAGTATTATATTCTTTGAAAGAGTACGAATCATATATAAATGAATTTAATTCTAACCAACCCTCTACACAAAACAAATTTATCACTTTAAAAAATAATACTAATCTATGGCAATATTCATACACGAAAAATACAAATTGTATGGCAAATAAATGCATGTCTTTTAAATATAATGATTCTATACCTGTATTGCTTTACTCTGTGAAAAATAAATTTAATGTTGAATTAAAAGATGGAATTTATAAGTATTATACCAAACAATTAACACCAAATCCTACTTATTTAAATACAGTCCAATCATTTAGTTCCACTTTTAATGCTACTAAAACACATTTAGTTCCAGACCCTGTTATATCTCAAAAAGGGTTATTAGTACTTCCATGGGAATTGATAAAAAGAGATTATGCTACATCTGAAATTATTAATCTTTTAGAAAAAGTAAATAATAGTACCGATACGGTTAATAAAGGATTATATCCTAATAAATTATTATATTCTGATGATAAATTACCAATTAAAACGGTTTCATTAACCCAAGAACAATTAAATGAGAAAAAACAGAAAGTAGATGATAAATTATTTACGGTACCTGTATTTTTCACATGGAATAATAAAGTAGATATGACACCCGAATTATATGATACTTTTTTAAATATGATAATGCCAACTACACATTCCATAGCAAAAAAATTATTAAATACGAATAAAATTCCAACATTATATAATTATTATAATATTATACAGCAATTATCAGTATTTCATGTATTTGCGGATGATGTTGTGAAACAGTTGGGTGATTTGATTAATTATTCCGTGTATAAAAATGTGTTTAATTATAAGAAAAATTTAAAAATGAATATAGAGATGCATAAAAGTCTAATAAAAGAGGCAATGTTAAAAGAAAGTGAAACTAATAATAAATCTAATATTGAAAATAAAAATTTCATATTTAATTGGATAAAAAATAATAATTTAAAGTATGAATTAATGAAAAATTATAAATATGATAATAGTGACAATAATATCACTTTATATTTAAAAATGCTGCGTATGGATGGTGGGTATAATTATACAAACGCATTATTATTAGAAACCAAAGATTTATTGAATTATAATAGTGGGCTAAATATTATTCAAACTGAATTGGATAATGTAGAATTAAGTGTTAAAACGAATAAATGTGCCAAACCAGTATATATTACTAAAAATTATAATGATATTGAAGTAATGGAATTAGATAATGATATGTATCCAGTTTGGGCGAATGTAATGAATAATACAGATACATCATTATTTAATAAATTGCTGGATATTGTTTCAAAAGAATTGGGTGCTAATGAAGCAAATGAATCAAAAGAAGATGAATCAGTAATTACATCCATTAAAAAAATAATAATGCCATATATGACAGATTCTGAGTCAAAAGAGAATGAAGAATTAAAATTAAACAGATTTGCTCGCAATTTATATTATAAACGTGAAATCGTTAATGAAGGTGATTATGCTATTTTAAATGACCCAATAAATGATACAAATACTTATTATAAAAGAGTAAATAATAAATGGAAAGCAACACATAATCCTTATTTAACAGGCGTATATGAAAGTGATTTAGAAATGTTATGTATGCTACAAAAAGACTGTATGAGTGAAACCACGGCTAATGGCGATGTAAAATGTATGACAACAACTGAATTACGCAAAAATATCAAAAAACGATTTTATCAAGATACCTTAGATGCGTTTGAAGTGCAATATAATGATACAATAAAACAATTGTTGTTGAAATTAACAGATGCACAATTAAATAGTACAAGAGTATTACCAATATTAAATGCGTTGCATAATCAATATGCGTTAAAGGATGATGTGTTTAAATATAAAATAGGAATTGATTATGTGCAAGATAATGGAGATAATGTATATAGTCCTTATTTGGAATTACGTGATTGGGTATTAGGAATAAGTGATTTTTCAAAGAAGCAAAATTATATATTAAAATTTGCGAATAATTATACGCGATTAGCTAATAAATTATCGGAAGATGTAAATTGGTTGTATTGTAATAAAACAAGTACTAAATTGATTCCTGTATTTTTCAAAGAATTGGCAATAACATTTTTAAAAAACCCTGATAATTATAAAACTGTATTGGATGGTATATTACAAAAGCATGGAAAGCTGAGTGATGATGGAGATACTTGGGAGTGTTTTGGGTTTGAAATAGTAAATATACAGTATGATGTGGAAGAGGGTTTTGAAGAGGGTGGGTTTGCTAACAAAACAAGGGATGTAATACATACAGAGCCGAATTTAATGAACCTGGGTTTTAATGTAAAGCAAACATCCATAGCACATACACAAAATCCCGAATTTAAAAGGATTATCAATATTGCAACGGCATTGTCGTCAAATATGGGAATAAAAATAGAAGAGCAATTGGAATATATTGTAACAACTGTTTCCATTTGGATGCAAAAATTAATAAATGAAAAAAATTATAATATTTCAAGACAACAACATATTAATAAATCACAAAAAGATATTGGTTCTTATGAAAATTATGTTGGACAAAATTTATTATATACCACTTTTGCCACATTTATCATTGCCGTTCAATCCGCCATCCCCACTATTAAAACCAAACGCACTTTTCCCGGTTGTAAATCATCCTTTTCTGGATTTCCATTAACTATTGATAACGACGATTATGATTTTGTAAATTATGTTGCTTGTATAGCACATAAAATAAGGTCATCCATATTTCCTTGGGTTGTCTTGGAAAAGAAGAAATTAGATTTTATTAAGCAAAATATTATCAATACAATTAATAAGTTGCTACCCCATTCGGAAGTTTCACGCATTAAATTACAAGATAAAAATAAGCAAATACTTGATAATATGGAAAATGAAATTAATGTAGTATTGGAATATGAATTGATTAATTGGAATACTTTTTTGCCACCATTACAACAAATGAAAATAGCACCTGCCAATGTATTAGTATCACCTGCTGATTTAATACAAAATTATAAAAAAGGTTCTGTTAAAGAATTAAATGCTTTGAAAATTACAATGATTGCCAATTCTTTTGCTATTATCCATACAATCAATACCATTGTACAAAAACAACCTGTATTATTACAAACCGCATCTGGAATTCCGTATGTTGATAATTCTTGCTGTTCTGAATTAGTTACCGATGAAACAACTGCTTTATCTTATTTTATGGGCAAATCAAAGGAAATGCCTGTATATATTAATAAAGTTGCAGTAATACAAGACTATTTGAATACGTTGAAAAATAAGATAATGCCAAGTATGTTAAATACGGGTAATAATACAAAAACAAATAAATTTATTAATAAATCGGCATTAAATGTTACATTAGAAGCAAAAATAATTACATTTGCGAATTATTGTAATTTCAATAATATATATGATATACCTGTTTTATTGAAAAAGTTTTGTAATAAAAAACCAAGTATATTGTTCAAGGATGATATTGATACGCATAAAATATTAATGGATATTTATAATCAAGACAAGGCTATTTATACTGATGAAAATTATAAGCAATTGATGAAACAGATGGCAAAGGATCATATTATTAATACGTCCTATTTATTATTAAGAGATAAAGATGTGAATTCAAATATATTAAAGGAAAAAATAGAATTATATTTGGAATCATTATCGCCAAAATCTCAATTATGTCCCGATATAACTGCTTATTCTAAATTAATTGGAAAATTGCCTGAAACAAATGTGAATAAAAAGCCAGTGTATAATTTGATGGATTTTATGGAGCAATCTATTAATACAAATGCTTTAATGGTACAAAAAAGAGTAAGTTCGTATATGAGTAAAAAAATAAATGTGAATGTGCAAGTGGATGCCTTGGTAGATAATTGGGTTATTTCATCGTCAGAATATGTTCCATTTTTACAAAATGTGTTGCAAACCTTGGGAAGTATAATACCATCATTAATAAAACACAATAATAATGCATCGCAGGAGAATGTGATAATTTCGCCATATTGGGTAAAAATAGCGGAAAATCATAGGAGTAAATTGAATACATATTTTAAGGAAACCTTGTATATAGATAATTTTGATAGTTACCAATCAATTGCCAATTATTTCCCATATTTAATGGAATTAAATAGTATATTTGTATTAATCGGGGAAAGAGTCCCTACATTACAATTAATGAAATCTCTTTCAAAAGATACTGAAACGCATTATTATAGTTTATTTTTTAAATATTTGTTATATTCAGTTATTGCTGTTTTAATAAGTGAAAATTCTTTATTAAATAATAATGAAAATGTTGATAAACATTATAAATTGATGATTACAATGATACATAAAGTGCTTGGGGAATTTGTCAAGGAAAAAAAAGGAATAAATATGACTTATGAAACAGTAAATGCTAAATTTAATAAATTAAAATCGTTTGAAAAATTCACAGTGATGGATAGGCTTCGTGACATGTCTGATGAAGACCGTCGTTCAGATATTGAAATGAGAAAACACAAGTTGGGTGATGTATGGAATGTTGGAATTCAAAAAGGATTACTTACATATGTGGAGAGTAATTTTGACCACAACGCACAAATGATGGCAAATATCCAAAATATGGAAAGAAAAGAAATGAATATGGATGATAATGCTGAATTTGATGAATTAAGAGCGGAAGCTGATGAATTGGATGATATTAATGATGAAGATAACGCAAATTTATTTGATGAAGATTAACTCTTTTATTTTCATTAGAATGTAAAAACGAAATAAACAAAAGAGTTTGCGAATATATTTAATTATTATTAATAAGGAATATATACATATTTTTTAATGAATATATATATAAATAAAAAGTGGGGTGATATGCATTCTAATTTTGTCATAAGAAAAATTAAATTGACGGATTTAACATATTCGTATTTTAAAATGGTTTCTTCGTTGCTTTACATTAATATGAGTGAATTATCTTATGGTAAAAACAAAGAATATATGCAATTACTAAATGATAATCATATGGTTTATGTTATAGTGGATACTTTAAAAGATAATAAAATAGTAGGTTCGGCAACATTATTAATTGAGCAAAAATTATCACATTCGTATAAACAAGTGGGACATATTGAAGATGTAGTAATTGATGATGAATATAGGGGTCAAAAATTAGGAAAATGGTTAATTAGTCATTTGACTGATATTGCTCATATGAAAAATTGTTATAAATGTATATTAAATTGTGCAAAAAAAAACATTGTTTTTTATGAAAAATGCGGATATACTTATAAAAATAATGTAGAAATGTCGGTTTATTTTTAATGTTAAATAAATATTTTACAAAGGATTAAATAATATCTACATGAGTAAGCATAGTACGTCGGCAACACATTTTAGTAAGTCCAAGTTTATCCAATAGTTTTCCTTCAACTGTTTTGAAATTATTAACATCTTCTGATTGTAGCAAGGTATTTGTTAGGTACATAATATCTTCCGGATTAACGCCATTTTCTTTTTTTTGTTTAATGACTTCTTTACAATAATATTCGTATTTGTCGGCTAAAATTTTTCCACAAGTAAAACATTTAACTGGAATAATCATACTATATATATATTATATGTATAGTAAAATTATTTATTTATAATTCATTTTTTTAAATTGTGTGATTAAATTTTACATAATAAAATATAATATATTTATGTTTTTTTGTAAATTATATATAAAATAATATAAATGAATATAAACAAAACTATATAATATTTTTATTATGTGTGATTTTGATAATAATATCCTTACAATTCAAAGTATTCAATTAAATACTTTAAGAGCGACAATGTCCAGATTAAATAATTGTGGAATTAGAGAAGCCAACCTAATTTTTGATGATACTGGTGTAAAAATATTGGAATTAGAAACATCAGAATTAATCGTGGTTTCCATATATATGGATAGAAACAATTTTCAATTATATCAGATTGATGCTCCAAAAATATGTGTTGGTATAAATGTGGATAGATTGATTCAAATTTTGGCAAGTGGTACTTCTGATGATACAATTACGATGTTTATTCCAAACGATGTAAATCATTATAATAATGGTGTGGTGAATTACTTGTCTATTTATTTTGAAAATAATTATATGAATAATTTAGTTAGTATTCCAACAATTGATTTAGTTCCAAATTTAGATGAGTATCCAGCATTAGTATATACAACAACAATTAACTTTACTACGCAATTATTTATGCAATGTGTAAAATCGCACGGTAAAAATTCTAATAAATTGGAAATTGAGTTTGCTAACAATGTGCTATCTTTTAGTACAGAAGGAAATTTAGGAAAAATTGTATCTACCTTTAAAGAAAAGGAACTAAATATTGTAAATTCAAATCCAGTTAAAATTATTCAAGGGCATTATGCTTTGCGGTATTTAATTAGTTTTGCTAAATTTGCCAGCATTACAGACCAATTAGAATTATGTCTTGAAAATAATATGCCATTATTATGTAAATTTGAAAATTCATTGGCAGTTATTCAGCTTGCACTAAAAGATGTTCCTAAAAATTAATTGTGTTAATTATTTACATAAACTCAATAATAAATATACACAATAAACTCAATAATAAATATACACAATATACACAATAATAAATATACACAATAATAATAATAAAATGCGATAATATATAATATTTAATTTGAAAAAATATTATATATTTTAATAATAATTTTTGTATAAATGGACTCAGATGAAAAAACAGTATTAATCAATGATTTATTTACAGCAAAACAACAAGGATTATTATCATTACCTGGTGCCGATGAAAATGACGATAATGACCTTGATTCCATACAATCCACTCATTCAATTAAAAAGAAAAAGGTGGTTATTGTTGATCCAAAAGATAAATGTATTGATACTTTACCTATTTCAAATGATATGATAGAACCACCGTCCTTATTATATTTTGATTTATTTACATATAAACAGTTGTTATATATTATATTTTTAACTATTTTAAGTATTATATGGATTTTCATAAATAGATTAGTTATAATTGAATATATACCAGAATCGGTTATTAGTCATTTATCCAACCACTACCAGATATATATTAGCATACTCGTAATGAGTGGGGGGTTTTTAATGATTTAATCTTTATTAGCCTTTTTATTTTTATTTTTTTTAGCTAATTGTTTGTTTGTTTTAGTATTTTTAGTATTTTTAGTATTTTTATTGGTGTCATTACTTTCGCCAATCATTTCTAATAATTCATCTTCACATTGTTGTCGTTTGCGTTCATCTTCTTCTGTAAATACTTTATTTTCACTTTCAGCCGCAGATGCCTTTTTTTTATTTAATTTCGCCTTCATACGTTGTTTCATTTGTTCAGTAGCAACCTGTTGTTTAAGCTTAGCTGCCATAGCACCAACATTAACTTTTCCACCAGCACCACCAGCACCACCTAAATTGCCCATTAAATCGCCCATACCCATGGATTTGAATAATTGGTTGATATCTTTGGTTCCTTTTAATCCCGATAATTTTTCAAGCATTTTAGAACTTTCACTCATTAATTCGCTTTCATCTAATTCTCCATTGTTTATTTTTTCTGATAGTTTTTCAGATATGTTTCCTGCCATAGACATTAATTTGGAAGGGTCTTTCATTAAATTTCCTAAGCTTTCTTTTACAGAATCTGGATTACTTGTGTCTAAATTTAATGATGAAGCAAAATCAGAACTAAATTCTTTTGCTATGGAACCTAATTTACTATCCAATAAATCACTCATCATATTTTGAAAAGAATCGCTATTTACACAACCATCATTTTTAGTACCACTATTATCTTCATCATTACTATTATCATTTGCGTTTAATTCATCATTCATATTTAAGAATTCTTCTAAAACACTATTTATTTGTTCTTGTAAATTTTCATTGCTATTTTCAGAATCATCACATCCAATAATGCTTAACAATATTAATCGTAAATAATTCCATAATTTATTACGTGTAGAATCACTAACTTCCAATGCCCATAAATTACGAAAATGTAAATACGGTAAAAATTCAGTATCAATAGATGTGTCACTAAATAATGAATCATCTTTTTGTAAAATAAGTAATGTATGTGGAGTTAATTTAGAAGTGCAATATTTATATATAAATTTAAGACATTTCTTATGTTCGTGGGCATATACTTCTTTTCTTTCTTCTATATCTTCAATATCATTAAAATTATCCTCATTTTTCCACCATTTATTAACTAATGGCGTATATTCAGGAAAAGTCTCTAATAAATCAGGAACAAATTGCGACATTATATTATCAAATTTACCATAATCAATTTTATCGTTCATTTCTTACTTATTATAAAATAATTAATATAAATTATATATATAAATTTATACCACTTTTAACACATTACTATTTTTTATTTAAAAGAGTTTGCGAAAAGAGTTATTTACATATTATTATGTCATATTGTTTTAGAGCATATTCTTTTAATGATTTTTTATATGAATTATTAACATCATCATTATTTTTATTATTATTATTAACATCATCATTATTTTTATTATTATTATTAACATCATTATTATTTTTATTATTATCATTATTATGTAATGTATTAGGTTCGTTTGATATATCGTGTAATTGTTGTGATTGTTGATTATGTATATTTTGATATATACTGCCTAAATTGATGAAAGAATTGTATATATTAAATATTCCATATAA
>Ga0208791_1000954_pt1 | contig 11462 bp, 6 predicted proteins | sample 11_taG_FD_184084 | JGI IMG/M metagenome (GOLD analysis project Ga0208791, IMG submission 184084) | Marine viral communities from the Subarctic Pacific Ocean - 11_ETSP_OMZ_AT15265 metaG (SPAdes) (version 2) | ecosystem: Environmental > Aquatic > Marine > Oceanic | place: Pacific Ocean | collected...
CCGCCGGCATTGCAAACAGACTTGGAGCACCAATTCAACAGGTAGAGAAATCATTCAAGAGGATGATTCCTGCTTTGAAAGCAGTAGGTGTTAACTCTAAAGATTCAAGTAAATTCATTGAAGCCATTGCAGCAAGAACGCAAACACTTGGTTTAAACACTGAACAATCTGGTAGGTTTCTTGAGGCATTCGCTCAGGTGCTGAGCAAAGGAAAGCTCCAGGCAGAAGAACTTAATCAACAAATCTCTGAACTTGATGGTGCCTTTAGGACGCAATTAGCAGATGCTCTTAACGTTACCACTCAAGAATTGGAGGAGATGATCAGTAACAGCCAAGTCACTTCAAAAGTGTTTGTCGAAGCTGTTTCTAAAATGGCTAATGGCGCTGAACTGTTAGCTGCGATGGTTCGTGACGGAAATGAGACTGTACAGCAGCTGCAAAACCAAATCAATAATTTAAAAGTCAATAATCTTCGTGCTATTGCAGTAGCGTTAGATCCTGGAATCAAAGCTTTTTTCGCAATTCAAAAAAGTATTGAACAATTTATTGCTTCGGTTGCTAATAGCCAATTCGGTGCATTACTAGCCGATACTTTTAATAATATTGTTTTAGCAATCAGAGATTTTGTGAATATTATGCTAACTGCAGCAAAAGCGGTTCTATTTGTATTAGAACCAATTTCTGGCCTGAGCAGAGTAGTCAGCCTTTTACTTAGAGCCATTATTCCTCTGACAGCAGCTTTTGTTACAGTCAAAATAGCAACTGCAGCTTATGCCGCAATGGCAGCATTGGCCTCGACAGCAACGGCTGGCCTTGGATCCAATTTAAAAATTACTTCTGACATTGGCATGGTGGCTGCACAAAGGTTTAGCAATTTAGCTGCAGCTGTAGGAAGATTTATAAAAATTGCGCTTCCATTGGCACTTCTTTCGCTTTTGATGTCAAAAATAACAAAAGCAGTCAAATCCACTGGAGAAGCATTTGCAGGAACTGATGCGGCATTAGAAGAAACAAGAAAAAGATTGAACGCAAATACACAAGAAATCGACAAGCAAATCAAGAAAGCTAAAACATTAAAAGTTATACTCGACGCTATTTCTAAAGGATTTGGCTTTGATCAAACTGCAGATCTTTTCGCAGGATTTCAAATAAAAGACCGTATTAAAGACATGCAAGCTGTTCAAAACGCTTTAAAGGACTTACAAATGACTGCTCTTCTTGGAGACATGAGTCTGTTAAGTCCTAAAGCATTTGAGAATTTATCAAAGGCGTTGCTGAGAAACAGGCAAGATTTAGAAGTTTACAGAAAAGACTTGGTTAAGCTAAGAGAGGAAAGAGAGAATAGTGGCGACGAAAGCGCATTTCCTATTATCAAACTTTTAGACCAGGAAATTGAATTAACAGACAAACGTATAAAGCAAGCAGATGTCCTTAATGGCCGCGTAAAAGAACAAGGCGATCTTAGAGGCGTCAACGTAGAAAAATTAAAGGAAGAAGTAGCTACTATGGAGAAGCTAAAAGAACTGCAAAAAAGAGAAGTAAGCAAAGAAAAAGTTGCAAGTTTACTTTTAGAAAGAAAATATACTATCGATTTAGGAATATCAACTGAAGGACTTGCTAAGACAGAAATATTACTAGAACGGAATAGGGCTCAATTTGCAAAGAACGAAGCAGCGAGAGCTAAAGCAAGATTAGAGAAGCTTAAGCAGGAGGGCAAGGCTGAAGATCAATCAAACGCTGAGTACTACGCCGAGCTTAATAAATTAACATCAGAAGCCTTGGAGGCAGAAAAGAAAGCAGCAGAAACTGCAAGGAATGTTGCTGACATGGTTACTGATGAAGTTGAAAGGGTATTTGAAGCAGGTACTGCAGCCGCAGAAAGCTATGCTCAAGCTGTTGAGCTAGTTGCTTCTAAGGTTAATTCAGTCAAGGACAGCATTAAATCAACTGCAAGTACTGTAAAGTCTGCTATCAGCACAGTATTTGATCGCGCGGCTGGACAAGAAGGTAGTCAGTCAGGTAAAAAAAGAATTGAAGAAAATAGACTAAGGTTATTAGCCAGAATCAGTGCAATTGAGAATTTTATTGATAAAACAAAACTACAAACTGCCTTTACTTTACAGCAATTAGAAATAAAAACAATTCAAGCAAGGCTCAGGGGCGAAGCTGAAATTCAGCGTGCAAGAGGCAATAACGAGGGAGCAGCAAATCTCACCAGACAAGTAAGTGCTTACGACGAAGTTCTTAAGTTAAATAAATTACAATTTAACGTTGAAAGCCAGAATCTAGATCTGCGACAGAAATTAACTAATCAAGCTTTAATCGATGAAGCCTTACAAAAGAGATTGTTTTCGCAACATACAAATAGAAAAATAGCAGAAGGCGAAATTGCAAAAGCTCTAGGAGTGACTGGGGTAAAATATGGAGACATTCTGAAAACAGTAAAATTAATTGAGTCTGCCACGAAAGACACAGAAGCTATTGATGCAAAAACTATTACGGGTGCAACAAATGCCTATAAACTGCAGTCTCAATCTACTGAGAACATAAAGAAAGAACAAGAAAGAATTGCTAAGTTACTTATCGAAACTAATGAGCATGCAGAGAGAATGGTCATGACAGTTCAGAATGTGAATGTAGCCTTTGATAAAACTAAAGATACGATTGCCACTATGGTTACATTTATGGATGAGTTATTAGGCAAAACCAAACAGGTAAAAGCAGAGCTTGGTGGTACTGGCGGTGGTGCCCGCTGGATGGGTGGTCCTGTTGCAGGAGGACAAACCTATCGAGTTAATGATGCTGGGCTTGGTCGAGAATCATTTATGAATAAGTTTGGAGATGTCAAGCTCTTGCCTGCAGGCTCTAACATTAACTGGACAGCACCTAGCGCAGGTACGATCTTACCAGCAGCAATCACAAAACAGTTAACTAATAACTCGCAATACAATTCACAAATAGCTAACAGCAGAAGCAAACTGTCTCCGATGCAGTCATCTATCTCTGGCAATGGGGACACTGGCGTTTCCGGCAACCTAGTCAAGCAAATGACTGCTGCTTTGACTGGATCTGGTGGCAATCAACGCATTACAAACAACGTGACGATTCAAAGCCAGCAACCTGTCACAGATGCGTCACAGATCATGACGAATGTGGCCCGTATGCGGCTCCGTAGCGGCCGGAGGATCTAAGAATGGCTGGAAGTATCACCATTAGCTACGGAAGCGACTCTGTGGCCTTTACGGACTTCTCAGGGGACGATCTGCCAAGCTCTATCCTTGGCCAAGCTAGCTTAGAATTTAGCCAGATTGGATTAGGTTACGCCCAAGGACCAGCCCGCCGGCAACGTAACATCTGGTCGATCGCTACATATGCAACACCAGCAGAAATCGCAACATTAAATACAATCTTTACGGCATGGGATACAGCAAGGTCTACTTCTTTAAATACTGCTGTAGTTAATATTGTTGATAATTTACTAAGAGAAGCTACTAATAACGTAAATATACCTATAGTCACAACTACTGCGTTCTTTACTACTCCACCTACTATTTCAAGAGTAGGCAGAACAAATGAAGTTTTCTTATTAAGCTTTGGCTTGACGGAGGTGTAAATGACACTTGCGAATACAACTTCTAAAATTCGTGTATATATTAACGGCACAAATTATAGTAATTTTTTAATAGAAGGAGCTATTTCGGATGATTCTGCATATAGTACAAATATAATTACAGCTAAAGGTTCTATTGTTCTTGGCGGTGATACAACGATACTGGACTATAACAAAACTCTTTTCCCGTTAGGCTCTAGGGTTAATATATATGCTACGTTAGACAACGGCAAAGCGGCTAAATTACCTCGCGGCCAATTGTATGTTTTAAACTCCAGTATTGATATTAATTCTCGTCAAACTACTTTAGAAGTTGGATGTTCCCTTGCATATTTAGTTTCAAGAGAGGGGTCATACGAGTCAGAAATAAAAAATTTAATAACAAGCTTTGTATCATACGACGTAAAAGAGTCTTTCATTGTTGACGATTACAACCTTTCAACCTTACAGAATCTTTTAGAAATAAACGGTAAGGTAATATTTCAAGATCCATATGGATATATTCAGTCTGTTAAGCAGTTTGGCAATGACGGCTTAGGATCTAACCTAAAAAACGCAAAATTAACAAGTTTTGATAAAGAAACCGCAATCGCAATTGATTCAATTGGAGGAGCCATTGAAGATTTACCTTCAGCAATACTTGCTACCTCTGATGTAGAGGTACCTAAATCTGAAGAAGAAAATGAAGGCATAAATCCTCCTCCTTTTATAACTTCTACACTAGAAAGAACTATTCAAGTGCCAGATGCCAATAAAGGAGGTCTTAATGGCTTTTTTAAAATTATAAACGACCCAAATTCTGGTGCTGCTGCTACTGAGGCTGTAGCGGGTTGCGGTACGATTGGAGGAAATGCAGAGGAAGAAGACACCGACGACGATGACGTAGCAGAATCTTATGCATATACAGCTATTGCTTCATGTGGCACGACTGAATACGATGCGCTCGAAAGAGTCACTAACGGTCGTTACGTAAGTTACGAAGGTCCAGGCAATCAAGTAGATTTTGAGTACGATTTCGAGTATTGTTCTGCAGCAACATATGCTAAGGGCATAATTAGCCGCGTAGTAGATGTGTTTGTTAATGGTGCTAACAATGAAATTGAGAAATCCAACTCATTATTAAGTAAAGCAAATCAGGCTTACACTTTAAGAGATGATTATGCTTCTAGGCCAGGTCTTATTACTTACGTTTATAGTAACAGCGTTTTAGTAAATACTATATATTCAGAAGAAGCGACTCTTAATAAAGAAGCTGTTGAGTATTATGGTTGTGCTGCAGATCAATATTATGAAGCCGCTGTAAATATTTTAGACGGTGCTGAATCTTTAGCAACAGAAGCAACTAAATTTGCTGATAAATTTACAGGAGATTATGGTTATTCTAGGATGCAACAAGTATTTTATACTTATGGAGATGGAGATCAAGTTACTTCAAAGACAACTTTAAATTATGTTCATTCAGCCCAGAGTAAGGCAGCAGAGAAAGCCGCCGGTGGCGTTGGGGTAGTCCTTGACCAAAGTCCATATTTAGATAAAATGAGATATTATATAGTCATTGGAGTTAACTTTTTTAGTTTCAGAGCTCTCGGTAAATCTTTTGATGCTACAGTGGCGGGATCCCCGCTGATGACTTCACATGATGAAACAAAGGTCAGAAACCCAACAAGACATTTAAACCTTTTCCTGGCATCTAAAACAGTAAATACTTATGAATATGGTAGTGTTTACAATACAGAAAGGGAGACTTTTACGGATTTTCAAGATCCTAGCAACAGTTATTTTAGGATAAATTATTCTTCTGCTAGTGGTCCCGAAGAACCTGACAGAATTGAATACCAAAGAGATGGCAACGGCTGCCTTTATGCCAATGATAGCTCTTCTGATACAGAAAATGTAGAAATAGAACAGACAGTAAAAATAGATATTACAAACAAGCTTGGGACATCTTCTGTTCCAGTGTCATGGCTTGGTACACCTGGCCCGCAAATTAAAGAAGTGCAATTGCCGTTAAGCTTTGCCCCGATCAGGACAAAGATATGTAATGGAGTGGAATTTGTTCCTGACACATCTTCAACACTTAATTTATATGGTCAGATTCTTTCTACATATGCAAATAATCTTGCCAAGAAAATTACTGCAGATAATTTCGGCTATCGTATTACTGAAAGAGGTACAAGAGCTGAGGTTTTTGAATACTATCCATTTTATCCAATTTCATTAAATATTTCAAGCCTTGGTAAAAAATACAAATTACGAGCTGCTTCTTCTAATTGGGTTTTTGATTCTGACAATGTACTGTGTTCATTTGACTGTTTTAATGTAGGCGACATTGAGGAATCAGACTCTACCGCTGAAGTTACTCCTAGCAATTACCTTGGATTTATAAAAACTGAAACTACTGTTGTATTAACAAATACTTATTTTAACGTACCTGCAACTGCAGCATCAATTCAAGTTACCAGCTTACCGAGTAATGGTACGTTAAGTCTTAACGGCAGTGCCGTAAGTGTTGGTGATACTATTACAGTAACTCAAGTTAATGCCGGTAATCTTAGCTTTGTTCCCTCCGCCGCCGGCACAGTCTCAGTTGAGATCGGATACAAAGTATTTACTCCTGCAGCCACTCCGATCACTTCTAGTGATGGTATTTATCCACCAATTCAAGTCGATCTTGCAACATATCTATTTGCTGATGCTGGAGAATTCACAAATAACACGACCAATGGAGGTTTTGATGCAGGCGCTGGAAACTTTGACAGTGGAACCCGCCCTGGCGGGCCTTACAGCTTAAATGCTGGTGACTTTGATACTGGTGCAACGGTCGTCGTAAGTGAACCAAATCCAGGTACAGGTGCTTCTTCTGGTAACAATACAGTAGACCCTGAAACGCAACTTGGGATCTCAGTGGTTGACGCTGATGATTCAACTATCTCTACTGATTCACTGCCAACTCCACAAGGCGACCTTAATTCAAACTTTGAAGTAATTATTGACTTTAACCTAAAGCCTAAGGTGTACTTTAGATTAGCTACTGAGGTATTACCTCAACTTGGCTGGAACTATTACTACATTACAGGGCCTCTAGGTACTGCTATTGACATGGGTACAATTGCAGATCCTAATAGCTATACAATGAATTTCGGAACAATTACAACTCCTGTCGAGCCAGTTTTAGCCTCTGCTGTCGTTTAGTGGAATACTACCTTGAATTGGTTACACGATGGCTGTTCTAACGTCTGCAGAGGTTAATGAACAGGTCAATCTGTCATATATTCGCGGGACTTATAAAGTAGCTTTAACATTTACGACTACAGATTACACTTCAACTGTTTCTTTAGCAACAATAGCGGCAGATGAGGTTACTGTAGGAGACGGAGGCTACGCAAGACTGAGTTATACTTATAGTGCCGCTGATTTACTTGCTTATTCCAATGGACAGCCATTAGCTCAAAAGGTGGCAACTTTCGTTCATGATGGTTCTTCTACAGATATGACTTTCAACTATGCTGTGTTGCTGAGAGATGTTAGCGGTACGGTAACAGTAGTTGGGTTTCAAAAGCTTGCAGAGACTATTATTCTGTCTAATGGAAACTTTGCAACAATTAATATCAATATTTTACAAGGAGTTGGGTGATGGGAAAAGATATTGGTAACTTGTTCAATAGGTTAAGAGAAGCCCAAGGCATCTCAAGATTTAATGCTGTTCATGCTGCTTATGCCGGCACCCCCTATGCTGGCTCTAATTTTAAAGCAAAGTGGCAGGGTTACAATGAAGATGGCATGTCAATTATTAAGTATCAAGATCAATTTTATACTGCTAAAAACTTATCAGGCCAATCTGCTGCAAGAAATAAAACAGTCTTTCTTAGGGCCGCCAAAGGTATTAGAACTGTAAATTATTGATATGTCTCTTGAAAGGCTCGTAAAAGAATTTGCAGAACGTGTTCGCGCTGAATTGTTAGCAAGAATAGAAGCAGAAAAAGATGACGATACTGCAGTCGTAAAGTGGCAAGGCTTTAATGATGATGGTAATCCAATTGTAAAAAATTTAGATAAAATTGACACGGCTAAAGGTCTTGGCAATGTCGCGCAGAAAAAAGGAACAAAACTAATTTATGATAAGAATAGTAGCGTCGAGTATAGAAAAAGAAAGAAAAAAAAGCCTGCATTAATTAAAAAACAAGATGTTTCGTCAGCACCTCGCAGAAGAAGAATATCGAGAACACCTTTGCTAACGGCTGACTTGTTCACAATTATTAATAAATTATTTGATATACCAACTGAAGCTTTTTATGTAATTATATATTCAACAGAGCATTTACGAGGTCTTACGTCTTATCCAGGTTATAATAGTGCACATATTTCAAACGCCCAATGGTCGATTGGAGTTTACTCAGACGGTAACCTTCCACATGACACAAGCAATTGGTATAATTATTTTTATACAGACGAAACTCGCACTGTAACTCCACCAAATTTTGAACCATTTGCCCCCGGCAGCACTGGCACTGTATGGAGATTAGCAGCAGGCTCTGTTTCGGCCTTTGGAACGGTAACAGCGGGCAACACAGGTAGCGGTAGTGCTTCAATAAGTGGAATGGGCCTTAGCCTAAGTGTAACCGCGACTGGCACTAGCGGTCCGTCGCCATATAACGATTATGATACCGCTATTGGCTACTCCTTACAGCAAACAAACGAAAAAGAAGATCTTCAACTTGCTGCAGATGGTTCATATGCTGATGTGTTTCCTTTAGGACCGTTAGCAACTGGCCAAGCTTATGCCGTAGCAATGTATTCATACATTTTCTTTGAGGCTGCTGTTTATTATTTTCAGATGTCAAATGACAAAATTAGAGAAATTGATTTGAATCGTCTTGTTCCGAACAAAATCTTTCTTAGCAAAATTATTCATAATTATACTGCGAGAGAAGACGATAATGTTTTTGTGTATGCAATTTTTCAGGTAGTAGATGTTGACATGACCCAGTCAAGAGAAGTAATTAATGAGGATACAGATACAAATAAGGATACTCAGGTATTGATCGGGAAAATGACTAGATATACGATCCATACAAAACTTAATATGAACACGGGCAGCTACGAGAGCAAAGTAAATGCTAGTCCAAATACTGGCATAAACGATACAGTAAATGGCGGGTTTAAAGATTATACTGATGATGTCACCGGTTTTTTGGGGTCCGGCCTCGGCGCCAGAGCGGTAGGTACTTGGTTGCTACTTCTATCGATGGAGGCGTCTTACCCTTCCCATCCAGCCGGTTATTGGGGCACTTATGGAAATAGAGTCAGAATTAACACACATCATCTTGCGTCGAGTTACAACTCTTTTCATAATCCAATTGCAAACCTAGTAAATGGTTTTAATCCTGAGCATATATGGAAAGGATCTTACGAAGGCGATTGGTTATATGCCTACAAAGATATTGTATGGGATACAGCGGCTTCTGCAAATATTACAGACGAGGAACTTTGGACCTTCTTACAATTAAGTTACAAAGATTCGTTCTTTTATAGTAGCTTAGACAGCCACCAAAACATTATCGGTCAGGGATCCAGTGGTCCCGCTATAATTCTTCATGATGAATTAGAGAGAAAAGACCCAAAAGGTTCTGGATGGGAAGGGAACACCCCGCTGAACGGTGATTACACGGATATTAAAAATCTAGGCAGCTTTGTTACTGGTCAACACACTAATTTTGGTATTGACATGGGTGTATTTTCTGATTATTTAGATGGCTCGCGACCCAATTTTCCTAACGACTATTCTGACTGGAGACAATGGACTTTATTAAGAAGCCCCGACCCTTTTTATCACTTTACATTTGGCGGTTATAATCCTGTAGACTACACACTCCCGTTCCCAGATTGGACCCTGAGCCCAAACGTCTACGAAAGCGGCAGTTACTGGGGATCTAGACTAAGTTGGAAAAAATTATATTTTTCTATTGCTACTATCAATTCTTTAGGACTAATTTCTTATAAAATAACAACAGAAACTATAGAAAATGTCGACCAACAAGTTGTAACGTTAATCACAGTCTCTGATGGTTATTCATTTAATGCAGGTGATTTAGTCCAAATAAGTGAATTTGATGGCATACACGGAAGCAATACCTTAGACGAGATTGCGGACATAAATTCCACGATTGGCGGGCTATATGAAGTTTATCAAGTAAATTCAAGCACACAGCTAAAAGTAATTCTTCCAGGCTCGACTAATACGTCCGGACCTGTAAACGTAGACGCAATATTGTTCAAACTACCTCCATTGCCTGAGGTGGAATAGCAGCTAAACTGCTTCCATTGGCATAAGGAATACTAGTTCAGCATTCTGAAGCCTGTGGCGCTACAAATTAGGAGGGGGACTTCTGCGGATGTAACCTCTGCAAGCTTTGTGCCACTACTTGGTGAGCCATTATATCTAACTGATAATCAAAAGCTTTATATTGGCGATGGGAGCACCCCAGGCGGTAACGCAATCGGTGGCGCGGAAGATTTAAAGGACTTAACTTCAGTTACTCTAATCGATGAATCGGTAGGGGCTTTAGATTTATACTCGGTTACATCAAATACTGTTTTAATAACATTATCAGTGGGTCAAAGTGCTTACTATGTAGGATTAGAAGTCGTCATTTCCAATAGCTCAGTCGCAGCATTAAATGGCACACATACAATCACAAGCATTCCTACGGGAAGTCAGTTCACTTTTTCATTAACAACTGCTGATGTAACATCAGCTAGTGTTACTGGTGTCGTAACACCAAAGATTCCAAACGGAAACGTTTTAACTTGGAATGAGACTAATTCTTACTGGGAAAATGCTGCAGTACTGACTGATATAGTTAATGACACTACGCCGCAGCTTGGTGGCAACCTGGATACAAATAATAAAACAATTACAAGTACTGGAACTAATAATATCGAATTTGATCCAGCGACAGGACAAGAAGTAATATTCAAAGGCAACGCTACCGACGGCTCAGGGAGAATTAAATTAAATTGTGAATCAAACAGTCACGGAATTATTATTAAAGGTCCACCGCATAGTGCGGCTGCGAATTATACATTAACTCTGCCAAATGATGATGGTACTGCCGATCAAGTATTAAAAACAGATGGTAGTGGTGTTCTTTCATGGACTACTCCATCTAATGCAATTACCTCTCAATTTACAAGTTTTCAATTTAACCTAGCGGCAGCACCAACAGGTACTGTCGCAGGATCACAAGATGTAGGTCAGGCAACAGCAATAGGCACTTTCAGTGAACTTACTTTTGCAAATTTTGGAACAAATAGCATTGGACCAACATCAGCAACTTTCGACCCAACTCTTACAGGAATAACCGAAAGTTTTGGCACATTTTCAGGATTTACTGCAGGCATTTATAGAATTGAAGCAAGTCTAAAAATTACAATTGATAATTTAGCGATTAATAGCTACCTTAATTATAGTCATGAAATTCGACCTTTGACTGGCAGTACACAACTCCCAGGAACGTTTCAAGATTTTAATTTTACTACCACAGGAACTGCTCCTGCTTCGCCTGTGAATCAACGAGTAAGCATGTCTGTAGTTTGTCATTTAGAAAATGCTACTGCAGCTGACAACCAAGTTCGATTCTTGCTTAATTCAGATCAAAGCAATGACTACTATTGCAGTGGCGGCACTGTAACCTTCACAAAAATTGCATAGTAGGAACACTAGCCCGTCTATTTAGGGAGTGATTCCCTTTTACCATGTCTGAAGAAAACACCAAAGCCTCCGAGATGGAGACTGGCGGCCAAGAACTCACACCACAGGTCAGTGCTGAGGATAAATCTCAGTACAGTCCAG
>Ga0208791_1000956_pt1 | contig 11455 bp, 18 predicted proteins | sample 11_taG_FD_184084 | JGI IMG/M metagenome (GOLD analysis project Ga0208791, IMG submission 184084) | Marine viral communities from the Subarctic Pacific Ocean - 11_ETSP_OMZ_AT15265 metaG (SPAdes) (version 2) | ecosystem: Environmental > Aquatic > Marine > Oceanic | place: Pacific Ocean | collected...
GTGCTATACAGCGTGGCGGAATTGCAGTGCTATACGCGGTGCTATACACGCCGGACCCCGGCTGGTTACCTCCGAGGTCAATTAGCTGAGGTTATCCCACCTCACACCAGGATCCGTGTGCTTTAGACTGACGCCCAGAACAGATCTTGCTGCTCTGGAGTTAGTCCTCTTAGATCATCCTGCCCGAACATGTCCTGACAGATTAAGGTTCTTCGTTCAGACTCGGCTATGTTTCTCATAACCTCATCCCAGATGTTATAATTTTTTTCGTACATATTAATTTATTTGTGTTAGTGAGTTAAGATATTCTACTGCGAGCGCTAGCTCATAGTCATAGTTCAGTGCCTGAGTGTACAGGTATTCTTCGTTCCAGTGATCTTGTTTTTCGTCCATATTATTTTGTTTTAAATTCGACAATTTCTTTTTCTACAGTGTAATATGCGATATAGTTTAGATACTCTAAATTTGACGCTGTTGTTGTTACTACTTCATCCATATTATAGTTTTTAATTTAAGTTTATATTATATCTAGTTCCATTAGTATGTTTTCCATTATGTCTTCCTCAAGGAATTGATCCTGATCATAATCTCTTCTCATTATGTTGATCACTCTATAGATCATTTGTACTTTTCCTGGGTATCTGTCGTTGATCAATTGATCTATTCTATTATTTTTAGTCATATTATTATTATTTAGTTACATTATTATTATCTATGATCGGTCGTGTTAGATCTGCATTTTAGGACTGGACTATTTAGCCCAGTTAGTTACTTGTTTTATTTTAATATAGTTTTGTTTGTATACTTTTTTGATTGGGTCAAGATCTTTTTCATGTATGATTATAGAATCTTTTGATAGGGTGACTGGATAAGTGTTAATGTGTTTGTTTAAGATTTGTGATAAGATTAATTTAGGTTGAGGTGATTTAATTTTTAAAAGCATAGTTAATTAATTTAAAGTTTATATTATTATTATTTTATCTTCCACTATATTATCTTTAGATCAACGTGGTAGATCTGCAAAAAGGTAAATATATATATAAAAAATTATATAATAATAAAATAAATAATAAAATATATAATAAAAAAATTAGTTAAGCTAATAACCACGTACCAGAGTTGCAAAACGATCAGATAAATAAATAAAAATTAAAGGGGGGCTGGTAAAAAATAATCGACTTCCCCCACGGGAAAAAAAAAATGTATAGCGTAGCGTAACCCAATGGTTCCCTATGCGGAATAAAAAATTTTTTTAATTTTTTTTTGGGTCACTAATGTGACATTAGCCTGTTATATAATAATAGTAAGGGGCTATTGTCGCGTTTTAAGTAATTAAAAAATAGTGTAATCATACAAAGTATGAGACAACAACTTTCGCCGGCAGCTAGAAGAGCTAAGGCCGCTAGGGATAAAGCCTATGCAATGAGTCCTGCGAGGAAGGCTAAAAAAGCCCACTCTCAGAGAGAACGAAATAAGGCTAAGCGTGAGGGTAGAAATATCGATGGGCGGGATTATGATCATAAAAGACAGCGGTTTGTTTCTATTAAGTCTAATAGAGGTAATGAAGGTATGGGTACTCAATCAGAAAGTGGTAATAACTATAATACGAATTAAACGGAATGGCTAGAATTAAAACGTATCCTAACGATGTAATTGTAGACCCCGATGATAAACTTCTAGGATCAGATAGTCAGGACAATAGTTTAACTAAAAATTTTAGGGTATCGGACTTAGTAGATTACATAGGGCAATCTATAGAAGGGCAGCAAGGTCCTCCGGGCCCTCCGGGTGATCCAGGTGAGAATGGAACTAACGGGCAAGATGGCCAAGATGGAGAACAAGGAGCCCCAGGAGCGGACGGTACTTCTATCAATATACTTGGTACTGTTGCTAGCTGTGCAAATTTACCAACAACGGGTAATACTTCTGGGGACTTATATATATTAGATTCCGATGATAGTGGCTGTTCTTATGGAGCGGGTACTGCTGGAGATGGTTATGTGTGGACATCTACGGACACTTGGTTAAACATTGGACCCTTAAGAGGGCCGCAAGGAATACAAGGTGTGCCTGGTCAGAACGGAACTAACGGTACGGATGGTACTAATGGATCGGATGGAAGTGATGGCTCGCAAGGTCCTCAAGGAATTCCTGGACCTCAAGGAAACACAGGAGATACAGGAGCTCAGGGGCCGCAAGGAGAGCAGGGAGAACAAGGAATTCAAGGGAACCAAGGGATCCAAGGGAACCCGGCTGATGAGTTTGCTTTAATAGGTCTGAACTTGTCTTGGTCTACTCGAGATCCGGATTATGTTGTGAACAGCACTCATGTCCCTAATTTAAAATATTCAAAACTAGGCGTAGATTTTGAAAATCTTGAAATAGAATCTGATTACACTTATAAACTTATTTTAGAAAGAAAGAGGAGCGCAAGCGCGAGAAGCCTTAATAATTTTAGAAAAGCAGGTTACAAAAGACAAACAGGTAGCGGAATGCTCCCACCTTATAGCAGTAGACCCAGTGAAATAGAATTCACTACTGCAACCGGCAATAAATTTGATTTTAGATGGGACTTATTTTTTAAAAGTAATGGGTTTCCTGCACCAGCAGGCAAAAAACGTACTCAAGGTGTAATCACATACTCGAACGTACACTTTGCTTTGCGAATCTCAAAAGAAAAAGATAATATAACAGAGGTGTCCCCTGTGTTAAAAACGTTTACTCTTAGAGCTATTAATAATCCCGGGATGTCCACGGGACAACAAAAAAGACTAACCTTTATATTAAAGTAAAACAGCGGGAACCTAAGTGACTGGCCCAAGCGGTTGGCCACGGTGCTCTACCCTTATAGGTAGGGCTTACAGGTTGCCCATCAAATAAAAACTAAGAATGGCTAGAATAAGTACTTATGCAATAGATGCAAAACCCTCATTAGGAGATAAGGTAATTGGTACTGAAAATAACGGGCTTTTCTTAACTAAAAACTATTCATTTGAGGACATTGTTGAGTTATTGAACATAACTAACAGCACTGCGGTCGCAGATCAGATGATTTATAAATTTCAGTGGGATATATCGCAAGGTAGACTGCCTGGAACCATTAGTTTTGCTGCGGGAGGCGGTAATGAAACAATGTTTTCTGCAATAACTAGCTTATTAATTAGTAAAACCTTGCCTGGAGGCCAATCGGTTTCTAGTTATGCTAATTTATTTAATGGTAAAGACATAATATTATCGGAAATAGGTAATAGAAATAGTTATGGCACTTATAAAGTAACAGGTATAACGGATTATTTACCTGATACTAACTTTTTTGAGGTTAGCCTGACTCCTTCTGTAACCAATGGAACGATAAGCTTAGATAACTACTATATATTTAGTGAATTTGTAAGTGGAGAGCTAGAAGGAGATAAACATTTTACTTATACACAAGCAAATCCCTCAGCTGTTTGGAACATACAACATAATTTAAACAAAAACCCCTCTGTGTCAATAGTAGATACAGCCGGATCTCAAATATATACGGAAGTCGAATATATAGACGACAATAACTTAAGACTAACATTTTTTGCGGCGTTTTCGGGCAAAGCTTATATGAACTAATAAACAAAAAACATGGCAATACAATTTTACGATTCGATCGATCTAAATCGGCAACAACTTTTAAACGTACGCATCCAAAATGTGGCTAATGACCCTTCATCTAACAATGTAATTGGGCAGATAATATTTAATACCGGCGAAGACACTTTAAAACAATACGTACTTGATGATGGTTCGGGTTCTCCAGGTTGGGTAGCAGTAGGGAGCGGTAATACCTACGAGCTCGAGGGTGTAGGGTCCGGAGATACTACTGCTGGTATCAGATTAACTGATGGCACTAATAATCATGATGTTATAATACAAGGTGGCGGGAGCACACTAGTAACTCAAGCTAATGATGTGTTAACTGTTACTAGTGAAGTAGGCACCAGCGATACGGACTATATAGACATGACAGATACCACTGCCAATGGGGTTACTACTGTGGACGCCAGTTTAAATGCTGTAGATGGAACGGCAGCAGCAACTGAAGAAGGAAATGGAATAAGGTATTTAAGTAAAAACAATAAGTGGGCAGAAATTGATACAATTCCAGGGACTTACGATTGGGATGTTAAAACTTTTAAAGCCGATGGAACTGCCTTCACAACTACCGTGGCTTCTGGAAATACTTTAGTACTTAACGGTACAGAAAGCGTTATAGCTAATTTGGCATCCGATGGCTCTTTAAATATAGATGTTGATCTTAACTATGGGGGCACTGCAGACTACGGCAATAACTATATAATGATACCAGGTAATGGTACAATCTCTTCAGATGACACATTACCTTTTAATTTATATACACCGGGAGCTAACCCACCAACTACCGAGACTAATATTGTAAAGAAAAGTACTTTTGGAGCTATCCCAATAGATGCATTAACATTAGTTAAAACATACATTGACGATGCAGTTGTGGGTGGATTAATATATCAAGGGGGTTATAATGCAGGGACTAACTCGCCTGATTTAGATTCTTCGCCTAGTTCAGATATCAAAAAAGGTTGGACATACACTGTTACTAATCCAGGCACGTTCTTCGCAGAGCAGGTTCGTGTTGGTGATGTTCTTATTGCAGAGGTTGACGCGCCAACAGAGCTTGCTGATTGGACTACCGTACAAAACAATATTGATCTAGCTGATTTAACTACGGTAGGTATAGGTAATGTAAATGCTTCCGCGGCGGACCTATTAGACGGCTTATCAGTAACTTATTCCGGGGGTACAGCTACTGTAGGATTAGACGTAACAGGATTAGATGCATTAACTGCACCAGCAACGGATGATGAACTAGTAATTTTTGATGAGTCTCAAGGAAGTGATGGAAAAAACAAAAAAATTACAGTTGCTAATTTATTATCAGGAACTAGCGGGGTCACAACTTTTGCAGCAAATGTAACCAGTATAACTGCTGGTACCCCAAAAACAGTAAATCATGGTTTAAATAGCCTGGATGTTATAGTGCAGTTGTTTGATGATGCTACTAAGGAAACTATCTACGCTACTGTAGATAGGACAGGCGTCAATGATGTAGCTTTAACTTTCAATGCGACTCCTCCAACTACAGTTAGAATACTGGTACAGAAAATAGGATAATATAAAATATAATTAAATGGCAATAAAATATTATGATAGTTTAAGTGTCACAGGTACTACTGCTTCCTACTTTCTTGGTAAAGTAGGGATTGGGACTACGAGTCCTGCTGAGAGGCTTACAGTATCAGGTGGAGCTAATGTAACAGGTAAGTTTGCTGTAGGTATTGCAGCTACCCACTCATCTTTTGATTTCTATAACAATGGAACATCTTACCTTAATGGAGCTGTTACTGTTGACGATACTTTAGATTTAGTTAATTTAAAAGTATCAGGTGCGCAGGGAACAGATGGTCAAGTCTTAACCTCAACAGGGTCTGGAGTTGCGTGGGAAAATGCAGGCGGAGGAAGTGGAACTGTAACTAGTATAACAGCAACATCAGGAGCTTTAGGAGGATTAACAGGCGGAACAATAACAACTTCTGGGTCAATAGCTTTAGATTATTCTGGAAATAATAATTTTATATTTGCAAGCAATTCGCAATTAACCTCAACGGAGGATGATGATATTTTAGCTATAGTAGATGTTAGTGCAGGCAGACAGGTAAAGTATATTGAAAAATCAGATTTATTAGAAGACCAAGTAACCTCTGTAACGACAGGAGAGCCGTTTGGAAGCTCAACTATAACTAATATAGTTCAGATAAGTAAAACTAATTATGATAATGCAGATCAAGCAGGAAATTTAGTAACAGGAACAGCTTATTTAATCTTTGCATAATGCCAGATTACGGTATAGAAATAAAAGATGTAGAAATCATTGAGATTGGGGTAAAAGATGTCGCAATCACTGAGGCATTTATAAAAGATGTACAAGTATGGGAATTGCCATCAACAGGTGGTGCAGTAATTACATCGAGTATTAACGAAGTAGGAGAATATAGCGGCGATGTAAGTGGAACCTATGTGTTTGAGCAATCTAGCACTGATGGCAGTGGTACAGGCGCTAAGTTTGCTGTAACAGTTGATTATTTCCAAAGAAAAAACAGAAGTTATATATCAGCTCAACAAATTAACACTGGAGATGAAGGTTCTGGCTATGCGGTTGGAGATCTTATAACTTTAAATCCAGCGCCGACAGGCTCTTTATGGGCTACTAACCCAATTGTAGAGGTATTATCTGTAACTACTTAGATAATTGCTAAGGAGACTAAAATATTGCAAGATTAAAATTATACGTAATAATTATACGTAGACCAAAATTAAATATAATTAAAATATAATTGAATGGAATTTAATAAACCAAGCGAGATTGTTAAAACTCTTACATTTGGCGTACAAGCCAATGAAGAAATAATGCAAGGCGTAAAGAAATTGTCAAACGCGGTAAAGTCCACATTAGGGGCCAGCGGTAAATGTGTAATTTTTGAAGATGCCTTAGGTAGACCGGTAATAACAAAAGATGGAGTAACCGTTGCGGAAAGCGTAGTCTTATTACATCCGGTTGAAAATATAGGAGCTACCTTGATAAAAGAAGCTGCTAGCAACACAGTTAGAGAGGCAGGGGACGGTACAACAACCGCTACTGTCTTAGCTGACGCTTTATTGGAAGAAGCTAATAAAGATAAGCAAACATCCGTAAGAGATCTAAAAGCGGGGATTGCAAGTGGAGCCGAAAAAGTAAAAAAGTATTTAGATAAAAACTGTGTTCCAGTTGAAGGCGAAATGTTAAAAAATGTTGCAATAATAAGTTGTAATAATGATGAAGAGCTAGGAACCAAAATCGGACAGGCTTACGAAAAAGTAGGTAAAGACGGGGTTGTTTTAATGGAAGAGTCAGAAACTAATGAGACTTACGTGGATTTTGTTGAAGGCGTACAATTTGATTCCAAATTAAAGTCGCCGCACTTTGCAACCGACAAAGACAAGGGTGAAGCTGTTTTAGACGATCCGTGTGTACTTATTGTATCTTCGCCGATACCAAATATCAGAAGGATACAAAGTGTCTTAGAACACGTCGTAAAGAACAAGCGAAGTTTATTAATAATATCAGAAGTAGAGCAGCAGCCATTTGCTACATTAATGGCAAATAAAGTTAAAGGTAATATTAAAGTAAATATTATTGACACACCAGGTTTTGGACCCACTAGACAAGAGACTATAGAAGATCTTGCGATACTAACCGGAGCTCAGGTAATAAACGAAGAGCTTGGTGATGATTTAGATTTAATAGATCCAAGCGTACTAGGAGAAGCTATTAAAGCAGTTACTAATGATAAAAGCACAGTATTGCAAATAGAACCTGATAACGATTTATTACAAGAAAGAATAGATAGTGTAGTCGCTAAGTTAAAAGACGAAACAAATCCATTCTTTAAGAAAAAATTAGAACAGCGATTATCTATGCTGTCTGGCCAAGTAGGGGTTGTGTTCGTAGGAGCAGATTCTGAAGTAGAGCTAAAAGAAAAGAAAGATAGAGTTGAAGATGCAATATATGCGACAAAAGCCGCTTATAAGGAAGGTATAGTGCCAGGAGGCGGAATAGCTTTACTTAACGCTGCTAATAAAATTGTTGCAGCAAATGAAGGTGAAGAAATATTACTAGAAGCAATTAGAGCACCTTTTAAAACTATATTAGCAAATGCAGGTATTCACTCAATGTCTGATCCCAAAGGTAAAAATAGGGGGATAGACGTAAAAACCGGTAAAGAAGTTAATATGATTAAAGCAGGTATTATAGATCCTGTGTTAGTTACAAAGTCGGCGCTGAAGAATGCAGTTAGTGTTGTCAATACTATAATTTCTGCAGATTGTGTAATCAGTAATAAAAGATTAGCATAATGCAGGCAATAAATTACTACGTAGTTGTAGACAAAATAAAAGAAGCACCTAAGAAGGTTGCTGGCTTAGAATTAACAGATAAGCAAAATACAGATATAAGATATGTTCGAGCCAACGTTGTAAGCGTTGGGGAGAATGTACCGACTATAAAAGAAGGTGACATAATAAGGTACGACAAACACGCAGGGTTTGGAATTGATTGGAACGACAAAATGTTGTATGTCATAAAAGCAAATGATATTGTTTTAGTGGAATGAAGCTATCGCCAAAAGATTTAAGGGACATGAACCTCTTTAAGTACTATAGGCTAACTAGAAGATGGGTTACTAAAACGTATAAACTTTCAAGTGCAGATTTTGAGTTATTGGTGTATCTGGATTGCAAAGAATTTTTTAGAAGACAAGATTTTATAGACGGAGCTTATACTTACACCTGGGATAAAAACAGATGGGAGAGATTAAGAAGGGAAGGTTGGATCGATGTATTTAAAGAACGAAATAGAACATCGTCTAAATATGCAGTATATCAGATGTCTCGGAAAGCTAAGTCTCTTATAACAAGAGTATATAGAATATTATTAGGTGAGGAAAACTTACCGCAATCTAGTAGGAGCGTATTTTACAAAAACAAAACATATACTGATAAAACCTTTAACAAGGCTATTGACGATATGATTAAAGATAAAGAACGATAATGGCATTCAAACTTAAAGACTTCTCGGACATGATAGGTGTAGATAAAGAAACATCTACTTATGATACTCCAGTGTTTAAAAAAGATTTAAAAGATGGAGGAGTATTAGCGGAAGCTAATAATGACGGAACTATATTTATAGATAAGAGTCTTAAAGGAAAAGAAAAACAAGAAGCAATTGAGCACGAAAAAGTTCACATGGATCAAATGAAACAAGGTCGATTGCAGTATGATAATAATACGGTAACTTGGAAAAAAGATACAAGATCACCAGCTAGAGTATATTCACGAGCAACTATGGAAGAAGGAGCTCATAACTTACCTTGGGAAGCCGAGGCATATAAAAAACAATAAGATGTATAAATCCACACCAATAACAAAAAAAGCTAAAACTGCTGGAGAGTATAACTCTGCGTTAAAGCAGGCTGATTTAGTAAAAGGAGCAGGCGACGCTTACCGTACGACTTACAAAGAGGAAGGAAGCCCCGGCGAAACCATTACCGGTAGGAGAGAAAAAACTAAAACAGTAAACACTGACGATTATGATGGATCCGGAGGGTATATGGATAATGACAAATGGGAAGCATGGCTAAAAACTGAGGCCGGAAAAGCGTACACCGCTAAGAACACTAAAGAAGTGGGTACTGGGGAATTTGAGACATTCACTGAACAAAAACCTGGTACTGATGATTTTATAGGGGATATACAGGAATATAAAAAACAAAAGCGTAGAGTTCTTGGAGATCTTGAAACTAGAGAATTGAATCGTACTACCAAGAAAACAGAAAAAGATCTTAGAAGAGTTAAAATAAAAGAAGCTAGAGAAGCTAGAAAACAAGCTAAAGCTGACGGTACATCAAGAAAAGAAAGAAGAAAAGCTTTTAATCAGTCTAAGCGCACAGCTAAGCAAGAAGAAATAGCAAATGAAAGAGCGGCTTTTGAAACAAGATCAAAACTAAATCGAGAAGCTCAAGCGTTCGGAAGGAAAGCAGGAGAAGCTTATGAGGTTGATGTTTTGAAAACGCAAGGTGATTACACTAAAAAAGAATTGATAGATGACGCAAAAAATAAAAGGAATAAAAACAGATTAGCTGCGCAGAGTATAGGCCAAATACTTACTGGCTTTCCTATGCGAGCTCCTATGAAGAAAAACTATTTTAAAAAGTAATAATTATGGCATACTCACAATCACCAAAATCACCATTGGCAAAAGCTTTAAAAGGCAAGCAACATAATTTGCCAGAGCATTTAAAAGCTAAAATAGAAGCAGCTCCCGAATCCCCAGTTAAAAAAAAAGGGGATGCTCCATCTCGTAAAAAATCTTTAGGGTATTATAATAAAGCTAACAAAACAGGAACTGGGGCAGCAGCAGGGGGAGGTATGACTGCTAAAGGAACTGCCGAGTATAGACGAAAGAATCCGGGTAGTAAATTAAAAACAGCTGTTACTAAAGATCCTTCTAAATTAAAAAAAGGGGGTAAAGCTGCAAAACGTAGAAAAGCATTTTGTGCTAGATCTAAAAGTTGGACTTCAGAAAGAGGTAGAGCGGCTAGACGTAGATGGAATTGTTAATATTATGAAATCAAAAGGCTTAGGAGATTCAATAGAAAAATTTACAAAAGCAACTGGCATAAAAAGATTAGCTGATAAAATACCAGGTGGCTGCGGCTGTAACAGAAGAAAAGAAACATTAAACAAATTATTACCATATAAAAACAAATAAGATGGCATACAAACAAAAAGGCTGTACTCCGATTACAGCAAAGATTCAAAAGACTACCAAAGGCGGAGTTACAAACCCTCTGTTGAAATCGATGGGTGTGCCCATGAAGAAAAATCCTTCAATGGCAAAGCAAACAGAACCTGGCCCAAGAAAGCGTAAGGAAGGCGATGGGATTATAGCGAATTTTCTAAAAGACGCAGTGTATAACTCTACGAGCGAGGGTAAAGCTTATAACAAAAATAAGCGCGAAAGCAGAAAAGCAAAAAATAAAAAAGAGTTATTAGAGGCAAGGGCTAAAGTGCCTAACAAAAGTAGAAATGCGGAAGTACCTAATAAAAATAAAAGCACCAAATCTGACTCAAAGCCAAAAGCAAATGATTTAAGCAAAATGAAGCAGGGATCTAAAGAAAGATACGATGAGTATACCAGACGAGGCTGGGCTCAAGATGCTACTACTAAAGGCTATGTTGCTAGCAAAAAACCGGTAAGTAAGGTTAAGACACAAACAATCAAAAAAGCCAAAGTAGAAAAAACTCCAGAAATAAAAATATCTGCCAAGGCAACCGCTAAACCAACTCCTAAGACTAAAAAAGATATTAGAGTTGAAAACAGAACTAACAAAAAGTCTGCTAGAGAAGAAAACAGAGCTAACAGAAAAGCAACGAGAGAAGAAAACAAAGCCAACAGAAAAGCTGCTAGAAATGCTTCACCGGCTAAGCAAACAATGCAACAGCAAACCAGAAAAAAAAGAAGAGAAGATAATAAAAAAAGTCCTGTAAAAAATTATAAGAAAGGTTATTACGGAAAATAATGGATAAAATATGGTCATGGCTTACCGGGAACGTTATCAAAGAAGTTGGAGGCGTTCTCGATAACCTTATAACAAGTAAGGAAGAAAAGCTAGAAGCTAAAAAAGCAATAGAGGTTATATTGCAACAAGCGGAGGCAGATGCGCAAAAGCAAGTAACTAGAAGATGGGAGTCAGATATGAAGTCTGATTCTTTTTTATCAAAGAATATAAGACCTATGGTGCTTATATATTTAACAGTTATATTTACAGCTTGTGCATTTTTTGATGGT
>Ga0208791_1000961_pt1 | contig 11446 bp, 7 predicted proteins | sample 11_taG_FD_184084 | JGI IMG/M metagenome (GOLD analysis project Ga0208791, IMG submission 184084) | Marine viral communities from the Subarctic Pacific Ocean - 11_ETSP_OMZ_AT15265 metaG (SPAdes) (version 2) | ecosystem: Environmental > Aquatic > Marine > Oceanic | place: Pacific Ocean | collected...
GCAAAAAGCCAAACGCACAAACCACCCAAAGCTCCCCAAGATTCGCTATGCGCTTACCGCTGAGTGCCACCTAGAGATTGCCCTGTGCGCTGCTGCGCTGTGCTGCACTTGTGGTGAGGCGCTGTGCTAGCGGGAGGGGGCAAGGGGGGTGTGAGGCTGCGTGCGTATAACGCTACCCCCTCGCATTTTTGCACCAAAAGCACCACTTATTGCTTGACCGTTGCTTGACTAAGTGCGTGTGTGTGACCCTCCTAGCTCCGATAACCGAGGCCACACAGAGCTAGAAGGGCGTTACACAACACACACGTAACAAAGCACAGTTTGGTGACCGAAGTCAACCGGAAATATCTTATTTTTTGTGTTTGACAGGGGGTTCCTTGGGATACACTCTAAGTGAGTTGGGAGTGGTTGACTTGTGTAAATACACCTAAGACCCACATTCCACATCAGTTAAAGGTGTTGGTGTTGTTTTAGTCATTTGACAGCTCTAAGATTCACTTAGAGTGTCCCCCCTGCCTCCATATATACCCTCTCTTAAGAGCGCTTGTTGGTCTAGAAGCCGCACAGCGGGAACAGCCAGAGATTCAACAGCCATAACGACCTGTTCCTCAGTCTTTTCTGACATCCCGTAGTTAGCACCGCTGACATCCAACACACAATGAACCAGTTCATGCACCAGTGTTGTCATAAGGGTCTTAGGGTCGTCCTGTAGGCGAAGGAGGAGGTTGATTTCACGCCTTTCGCCATCGTATTCGCCAACCCTTGAGTCTTCAAAGGAGGACACGTAGTTCACTGGGATGTCTAGTCCTGCTATTCTAAGGTTGTAGATGTTGTTTTTCATAGCCATGAGTTCCCCTTTGGGCTGAAGTTGTCCATGAACTTCTCTAGTTCTTCCTTTAGGCGGTCGTCTTTGCGCTCCACCATGCGATTGTCGGCGTCTTGAGCCATCTGCTCTGTCCAGTAGGCCACAGCCATGCTCAGGGCGTCTAGGCGGTCATCATGGGTGATGGCGCCGCGCTGCCTTGTGAGCCGTGAGAGCTGGTAAATGAGCTGGTATTTGAGTTGTGAGTCGTTGGGGTAGCGCTGTGCGCTCTCGTAGTCGTCCTTGATGACCTTGGGGTCTATAACCAGTCTGTGCTGGTTCATCACGGGCTCTAGGGTGTCGATGATTCTGCGTTCCTTTTGGGTGTTGTGGCGCACCTCTTCGATGGTGCAGGGGTGTATTTTAGTTAGTATGGGCTTGAACAGCTCAACAAACATACCATCCCCGAAGTTACTCTCGACCACGATGGCATTCACCTTGTGCTGCTTGGCTTTCATGGCGAGAGCCTTGAGTGTGGTCTCGTCGTAGCCGCCTTGCATACCCCCACCATCCGGAACATACAGGTATCCATTGAGCATTTTGACCACGCTGAAGGCGGTCTCGTCTCGTCCACGCCCTGAGGGGTCAATGGACATCACAGAGCCCGTATATGGGATGTATTCCCCGAGGGTTTGCATGGGGCGGTAGAAACGGTCCCCTGAGAGCCCCACGTTAGGCACAGAGGAGTCCCACTCTAGTTTTGGGTCCCGAGCCCACACGAGCTTCTCGGGCGCCACAGAGGCGTCCACAGACATCACCACGAGGTCGCTGGTCTTGAGTGGGTATCGGTCTAGGTCACTCAGGCGGGTATCCAGCATGAACTGCATGGAAAACCCTGTGCGCCCGTAGGAGGCTTCACGCTCCGCTAGGTCGATGTCGCTGAACCGCAGGGGCTCAGTGGAGGACCCAGCTTGCTCGTCGTCCACGCAGAAGGCGCTTACGGTTCCGTCGTATGTCGCTTGGTTGGTCTTAGTGGTGACGTATTTGGCCGTCCAGATGCGCTTGCTGTAGCCCCGCTCAGTGAGTTTGTTGTAGATGGTGTCCTCGCACTGAGGGGTTCCCAAGAAGAGAACTTTGGTCTCGTCCTCGGGCTTGATGATGGCGTCGAACTCTTTGACCTGCTCACCGAGCTTGTCGCGCATCCCTTGGGTCGCGCTGTTGCCAACAACCTCAATGTCATCAGCCACAATGATGTCGGCCCGTGAGCCCGTCAGTTGAGACGTGACCCCCAAGGATTTGACGGAGGGGGCGTGTGAGGCGGGTGCTGGTCCGACGTCGAAGGAGATTTTTGAAAATCGCTGCTTATCGGTTGGTCTGAGATGGCCAAGAATAGGGAGCTCATGGATGAGTCTAAGTGTAAAAGTGCTGAAGTCGTCTGCTCTTGTTTTTGAAGCAGATACGACAAGTATGTTCTTTCGTGGGTCGAGGAGCAGTTGGTGAACAACGTATGCAGAGCATATCCAACTCTTACCGACTCCCCTAAAGCCTTCGATAATAGCTCTTCTATCTCCTCTTTGCATATAATCTGCGATTTCATATTGAATGGGGGTAGGGTCGGGTAGGTTAAGGTGCTTCCAGACAATATACAGGAAGTTCCTAAAGTCTTTGAGTTTGTCTGGAATGTGCACGGTTACTTGTTGTTACCTCGGTTCTTCTTCTTACTTTGAATCTTAAGGTTGCTCATGCCGTTGTTAGTAGGGTTCCGGTCGGCGTGGTGAACGTCTTTGCCTTGAACGGCATTCTTGCCTCGCTTCTTGATTACCATGCGACGCGCTTTGTTGCGTCCAGCCCTGCGCTTCTTCTGGCGCTCTGACTTGTGGTATGAGTCGTATTCCTTGCGGTAGTTTCGTTTCTTATCCATTAGCTGCTTCGTCAAAGGGTAGGATTTCTGCCAGTTGCTCCAGCGGGTTGCCCTTAGACAACCCAGCGTGAATGCCGTTGTCCTTCAGCAACTGACGTGCGGCGTTGAGGTCGCTGGGTGCAGCCTCTCCGCTTGAGATGCGGGTGATAAACTCGTCAATGAGAAGCCCTTGAAGGGCCTTGAGTTTTACTTCTTGGTCTTGTTCTTGGTTTGACATTCCTTGATTATTCTTACGATTAGATACACCAGACTCAACAGGCCAACTCCGATGCCAACCAGAGCGTTGATGTCTGCTAGTGTAAACGTGCCTAGCATCCCTAAGATGCCTACTGCTGCGGGTAAGTGAGTAGATTCCATGACTTATCCTATGGCTGTGATTCCGATAAGGGGGCGGTTGAACACGTTAGTCACGGCGCCATCGTGCCGCATCGTGCCGTGTAGAGAGGCGTCGTGTGTAGAGCTTTCTCGTCTAGCTTGTATTCTGATTTCAAGGCCGCTGCTCCAGTCTGAATAGGCGGCTTTTCGTCCTGTTGCTACGTTGGCTGTTCCTCCAATAACAAAGGGCCATTCAATAGTCCTTCTGCCAAAGTCTTGGTCATTGTTGTCGTGAGTTCCAAGAGAGTGTCTTGAGTCATCAACGTCAACACCGCCTAGCACAACCTTAAAGAAGCAGTATGCGCTTTTGTAACTAAACATAGAAAACACATACTTATACACGATAAGCTTAGTTCCAGAAGGCGGCGTGTAGGTGATAACGGAACCAGCTACGTCAGCGTAGGCGTCGGCAAGGACTACTCCACCATTAACTGCTGTAGGCGTAACGCTGCCGCTACGCGCCGTATAAGCAATACCGTCGCACGGCAACAAGAACTGTTCTAGGACCTGTCCCGCCGAACTTGTAAGACCAGTGCCGCCGTTAGTAACCGGAAGTGTCCCGTTCATTCCTGAAGAGATGTCGAGACTCGTCTTGATGGCAGCGTTGTGCTGAGTGACCAACGCCTCTGTCACCGTGGCTGCTGGTATAGTCAATGTCTTAGAGCTGAGGTCCAATGTGGATGCTAGTTTCGCAGCCGTGACTTGCGCGTCCTTAATCTTAGCGGTCTCAACAGCGTCGGTTGCTAGTTTGGCTGCGGTGATTGCTGAGTCTGCAATGTCGTCGGTAGCTTGAACAGTCCGCGAAGCACTTCCGGGCGCGTCCTCGGTTGCTTCCTGTGCAGCGAAGAGCCCCTGACGGTAGGCGTTGTCTAGGTCAGCCTCAGAGATTCTAGAGCCAGCCTGAAAATCAACGACAGCGTTCAACGTGGTCGAGCGGTAGATACGCGCTTCGTCCGTGTCAGCAGCACTGTGGGCAGCTTGAGGTGTGGCCGAAAGCGTCACCCGCTTGGTAGTCGTGTTGACGCTGGCTACACTTACAGCCTTCCACTCTCCGCTCACCTTAACGGCAAACTTGATGTCGTCTGTATTGATGTATTCAAAGGCGAAAGGACCAAACTCTAGTTGGTTTACGGCATTTAGACCGCTGGAGCCAGATAACAGGTCCAACGTGGTATATGAATTAGGCATGATGATTTGTTATTTAAGTAGTTCAAATAGGTTGGACTTGAGTTCTTGAAACTCGTTCTCGGTTTGGCGGCGAGCCTCCGCGCGGTAGATGTTGATTACCTTGGTAAGCTCTTTGGACCTTGGGTGGTCTTTATGCTTATTATTTTCGGTTATCGGGGGTAGTCGCTGGTAGTCGTTAGACTCAATAAGACGACGAAGAGATTGTCTAAGGGTCAACCTACGCGAACCTAGTTTAATGGTTCCCGATAGCTCCTGCATACGGTCGTAAGCGGTCTGACCTGACTTGTTTCTGTAGTCTCGGTAGTTGATTAGCTTGCCACCAATGTTACGCCCGTCAGACATAGTGTTTCGACCAACAGCTTGGTGCTCGATTTCCATGTCAACAATGTCGTTAGAAGTGGTGCTCCAGAAGACTGGGGTTAAGCCTTTAATGACGTTTCCTGTGGTTTCTTTGCGTTGGATTTCACCAAGGAAGTTGCGGCGTGGCATAAGCTTCTGACCAGCAACGCGCATAGGCTCTGGAAGCCTCTTCATTATCTTGTCTACTATGCTTCGGGCTTCCAGTATCGGAGCGTCCTCTTGGTAGACGTTTTGCGTCCAGTTGATGCCATTAGGAACAAACCCAGCGGAAATGTTACCCATAATGGTAGTAACTCGTTCTGTCGGTTTCTCAAGGATGTCGAGCAGCTCACCTAAGTTCTTTAGGTATGACTTGTTGCTCACGTTGTTTGCTAGGGACATAGCCAGTATGCCTGAGACTTGACTAAATGCGTTTTGGTGTTCAATGAACTCTTCTTCTCCTCCAAATTCACTAACTCCGGTGTCTCTCATGTCCGTGAAGCCTTGAGATATGTCAGCCATGATTCCCAAAATAGTAGCAAAGGGGTCAAAGCGCTGGTAGTTATACCACGTATCACCAACCTTAATCGAGAACGCCTTTTTGCCTGTGGCTTCCCAAGCGGCCCTCTTTCCGGGGTCTTTAGGTGAGCTACCTGTTATGTTTTCTCCGATACGCTCAATGTTCATAAACAGAGCAGACATAGTCATCGCACCTGTTGACAGGCGTCCAATTAACTCAGCCTTTTTGACTCCTGTCTCATTCTTGAGCGTCTGTAGGTAGGACTCAGCCAGTCTTCTTGATTCTGGCGTGTCTCCATACTTTTTAGCCATATCGTCAAGAGACACGCTTTTAAGGTCTTTAGCACGCTTTGAAAGTCGCATAAGCTCAGAGGCGCCTCCTATAGGGTTTGGCAATGAGCGACCAAGAGCAAACAGAATGATGTTAGAGGGAGTCCGCACAAACGGAATAATAAACCCGAGCCAAGGCGACATGGTAGCTACCTCTCCTGTCTTTTTGAAGAACGGGTTAGTCACCTCATTAGTGAATGTGTTCATCAACGCCCAGTCTTTACCAGCCTCCATAAGCAACTCGCGTTCATCAAAACCTTTCTGGTTGTAGATGATGCCATCCTCCAACGTGAGGTTGTTGTCTCGGTAGTGCTTTTGCATATAGTCATCAACAAACGCTCTTTCGTCTGCGGCCTCTAGCTCGCCAGCTTTACGGGCTTTAGACAACGCCAAGATGGCTTCCCTTTTGACGTTCTCTTCATTTCTGAAGCGTCCGTCTTTTGTAATCATTCCCTCAAAGCCATCGTTGATATACTCAGCAAAACTTCCGGGTTCGCGGTGGATTCCCTTTTGATAACCCTCAACAGCAAGCGCTGTCTTGATGCGAGAGCGATACGACATCTGCTTAAAGAACTCGTCTCCCGCCATCATAACTCTAGTGGGATGCCTAACTACTTTTCCAATAAAGTTGATTGCTGAATACACAACATTGCCGTCAGGGTTATCAATGTGAATCTCCCCTTGCTCTTTGTGTATGCGGTCGTCCCTGAAGGCTGTGTAGCCAGCGATTGACCTAGCTTCGTCGTCGTAGCCGGAACGTAAAGCATACTTAAGTGAGTCCGCAAAGCTTTGAATATCAAACATAACCCGAAAGTTGGCTCTTACTAGGTCAATGTTACCGCTCGCTAAACCACCACCAATTTGCTCAATGTGGCGCAAAGGCTGAACCAGAGCACCACCTAACATATTGACAATCCAAGACACAGGGTTACCCAAAATGGCATTATAATACCATTCTTGAGAAACAGCCAATCCTTTGCGTCCCACTAGGTTATAGCGTGCAAGCCTGTTGTTTATGCCTACGCTGTTCATGTCGCGGACTAAGTCCCCTACATCAACCTCGCTAGTTCCGGACTTTTTGAATATCTTTTGAAGGTCCTTTACGACGCGCTTGTCGTTGACTCCAGCCTTAGCCGACTGTCTGCGATAGCGCTTACCTGCTTCGCCTACGGCGTCCTCAACAGCCATTCCGAGCGTCTTGTGCTGTCCTGATATGTCGCGCCCTAGTGAGCTTTGGCCAGTCTTGTAAAGGTCTTGGCGCTGGCGCATCCCCAACGATAGCTGGGTTCCGAAGTCTGCCCAAATCTCCTGAAGCGCTCCAAAGCGGTCCATGGCTGAATACAACTCAGTCATAGCTTGGTCGGAGTTCAGAACCTTTACCTCTTTTCCAAAGGACACCTCTACGGTGGTTCTCTCCATGGCTTCCATCGCGTTGTTCATCGCTGTTTTGATGTCACGCGCTGATGCGTTCATTGCGTCATACAGAGTGTCAGCCTCGGCGCGAACCACTTTCAGGTCTTCTATTCGACCTCTAAACTGGTCTAAGTAGATTTTACTAGCCTTGCCTCCAGCGCCCTCAACTCCAAGACCTAGAATCTCGTTAGTCTCGTTGTAGAACTTTTCAGCGTCCTTTGGTGAAAAGTCACCCTTTTTAGCTTCTCGTGAGGCTTTGAGCGCAACCTGCGAAACACGGGACAGAAGCGCTCGCATCTCGGGAACGCTACGAACAAGTCGAATGCCAGACAGCATTGCTTGTGGGTTCGTTTCGTCGTAGAGCCCTGCTTTCTTTACTATGTTGATTACGTTGTCCTCAAGGCGCTTGATTAGGTGCTCGGTTCCTCCCTCTTTAGACTCGTTGAGAATGTCGTTCACCATTCCTCTCTTTGTCTCAAGAGAAGAGTTAGCGCCCGTTATGTTAGCGTTTTCGCGCAGCCATGAGTCCAGTTGCTCCTCCGTAGCTGAGTCAGGGTCGATTGATTTGACAGTTGGAGCCTTGGATTCACTCACCGTGCGCTCTGCCTCCGCAACGTCCGGCGAGCGGTCTAGTTCATCGAGTTTAGTGCCTGTAGATTCCTCATACTCAATCGACTTGTTGCGGTCGTGGATTCGCTTGTTCAGCTCACGTCCTGCTTTGATTTCGTTAGGTGTGAGTTGGTTTTCTGGATTAGAAAGCGCCTTATCTATAGCATCAACCTCGTCAAGCTCTTTACCCGATATGCGGCTCTCCGTTACAATCTTGTTTTTGTTCCGAAGCTTGTTGAATGTCTTTGTAAGTCCAGACACGGCAGGGTCCTTTTCGGGGAATCCTTTCAAGCCTTTGTAGGCGCCCCTAAGACCAACAAACGCAAGTCCAACAGCTTCGCCAACAACAAGACCTTCAAGACTATTCCTCCAGCGCCTATCAAGCTCGGTCTCGTCCTTGTCGGGGTTGTAGGCAAGCCACTGAATGAGGTCGTTGCTCTGGTCTGTATCGTAGCGAGCCAACATAGTAGACAGCGCTTCTTCTTCGCCTTTGAACGCAAAGTAATCACTGAGCCATCCTGCGGTAGCAAGACGCACGTTGGCCTTTGTCGCAGACTTCAGCTTGCTCATTTTCTTCATCGTGTTCGCGCTGAGACTCAGGCGTCCAGTAGCGAAGGTTTTGAAAGCATTTTTGCTCTTGGATAACGCGCCTGTTAGTTTAGTTACCTTAGAAACTTTTCCAAGCAACGAGGCGGCTCCCAAACCCGGAACAAACCCAACACCAAACTGAACAAGTCCTTCGGCAAGCCTACCAACTGTTGTCTTATTGCGTCCAAACAGGGTATGCTGGTCTCGGTCCCAGTCCCACAAGCGGTCCTGCGAAACAGCATCAAAGAAACCGTAGAGTCCTTCAGCGGCTCCCTCAAGACCACGCAAAGGAGCCATCGCGAGTTCGGTTACAGCGGATGCCGTTTTACTAATAAACCCTTTTTTCTCTTTTGGTTCTTCAGGTGACTTGGGTGTCGCTTGTTTAAGAGTCTGTGGTTGCTCCTGAAGCTGCTCCTGCGGCTGCTCCTGTAGCTGCTCCTGCGGCTGCACTTGGGACGGCTGTAAAACGTCCTGAGAGGCTCCTTCGCGCAATGCGCGTTCAAAATCCGTTTCTGTGTTTATGTCCATTACTGTGTCCATTACTGTTTGTTAAGGGTTCTTTTGTTAGCGTAATAGGGGCTGTTGAACTGTGCTTGGAGTAGCTCTAGGGTTGTCTTATAGCCATACTGAGCTGCGACGGCATCAAACACTCTAGACATATCATCGACCTCAAATGTCTTCTTGAGTATAGTGTTGACTTCAGCCTCGGTGGTTGGAGCTTTCTTTCCAAACCGTAGTCCCTCAATGGGAGGTTTATTGAGTCTAAGAAAGCCTCTTGGAACTGTGATGTCGCGTTTTACGCCATTCCAAACAACACCTTTGTAAATTTCTCCCACAGTGTTTACCCTGTGTCCTTCTTCTTCAATGCGGCCAGCGTTTGGGGAGTAGGCGTAAGTTGAAACTTGCTTACCTCTGTTTGAAGGGAAAAGACCTTGAGGTTTGTTTAGAAACCTATCTCCATCAAAAACTGGTATTGTTTTTTCTTCTGGAAACCTCTCGGCAAAACTAGCCATGGTAATTGCTTTGTCTGCTGTTATACTTAACCTATAGCGTTCTCGTAGCGCAGTCTCAGCCGAGTTCATGCCAGTATTATACTTTTCACGTAACACCCCTTCTTCCTCAAGGTCCATGTAGTGAGTGCTTACTCTACCATAATTCATACCCTTCTCAGAAGAATACAACACCAAAGCATCCGTAAGCTTAGCTAGTTGAGCGAAGTTCTTTCCAGACGAGCTAAGAAAGCTGTCAACTGAGGCTTGGCTCCTTGCCGTAGTCACTCGTCGTGTTGTTTCCAGAACCTTTGGGTCAACCTCTTTAGTGAACTCAGCACTGTTCAACAAAGTAGGAACACTTTCGTCGTTGAACTTTCTAAGCTTCTTAGTCAACTCTACGGATTCCTCCGGAGTAGTCTGGTAGTTCTTAAACACAGTCTTTCTGATTTCGTCAAGGTCAAGCCCCCGAATGTCAGGAGAAACCTCATCAAGCTTTTCATAGTCAGCGGTTTTAAGCGCTTCTATAAAGCCAAGGCGCCTATTAGATTCTGACAAGAAGTGAGCATAAAGCGAGTCCTCAAGTTTTTTGTTAAGAGCGTCTATGCCTTCTCCGAATGATTCCTTAAACTCAGTGCTGTTGATGTCGGGGTTCTCTTTGCGTAAGTCGGTAGCGAGTCTGTTTAGGTCCCGAATGTAGGTAGACACAAGACCACCGCTGTCGTTGTCAAAGTCTGCAAAGTCTCTGTTCATCATAGGAGAAGTTGACTCAAGGTCAGCTCCTGTAGTGCCTATTGAGTTCATAATTGATGCAATGCGAGATTGCGCATTTACGCTCACAGAGTCGGATTTGCCAGCAAAGCGTTGTTTAAGGAAGCTCAGAGTTTCTCTAAGAGCCCTTGGTGTGTTTACGACGTTTTTAGTTTTAGACGCTTCTGCTATGAGCGGCTGAACTAGCTTCTCTGCGTCAGCTTTATAGGCGCTCACCCGTCGTTCAACGTCGAGAGCAAATTCAAAAAGCTTGTCGTCGCTTAGACGATTGATGTTTGCGTTAGGGAGTATTCTTTCAAGCAGCTCTCTGCGTTCCTCTGGTGGGAGGTCGGGATTCAGTAGTTTCTGTCTAAAGTCAAACGCATCAGCGCTGCTCGCTGTAGAAGCGAAGGCGACGATGTCAGGCGTGCCTTCTTCAATAGCGTTATTTATGGCAGTAGAGTCATTAGCGGCCTCTCGTGAGGCTGCTCGGGTAGCCGAGTCTTCTATACCTGCCATCAACAAATCATACCCGCCAAACTCTTCTAAGTCATCGCCTCCTATCTGAATGCGGTCTTTTAACTGGCCGAACATGAGTTGAAGTCTATTAGCGGAGTCCGCGCTGTGACTCATTAAGCCAATCAACCCCGGAGAGTTCTTTGTTCCTTGAATAGCGGCTAAGAACTTGTCTTGCGGCAAGCTATTTAGAACCGCAAACCAAGGCTGTTCTTCTATGTCATCAAAGTTTGTATTCGTCTCACCATAGTTCTTTATGGCTGTCAGCATATTCTGCGTCGCAAGACCTTCGGAGCGTTCTGCTATCGCACGTCCAAACTTAGGTATCTCAACCTCATTAAACTTAGACACAGACATTAGAAAGCCCTTACCGATAGCGCTGTTCTTGTCTATGTTGTTCTCTTCCATGAAGATTTCAATATAGTCGTCGGCGAGTTTTTGGGCTTCTTCATCTGGAATAGCGGCTCCGTTTTCCATTTCTGGCATCGTCGCAAAGAAGTTCTTTTGATACTCAATAAACTTATCTTTATAAACCTGAGCCCTTCCCGCTCCTATGAAGCGCTGGTTCACATCGGACAGAAGAGGGTTGTTTCTGTTGATGCCTCCGTGGTCTTTATGAACACGATTCTCAGCCTCATAAGCCGCTTCTTTTGCTTCATCAACTCTAGCGGCTTGTTCATTAAAGAACTCTTCGCTTTCCTGCGGAAGCATTGAAGCAAGCTTCTGTTTAAACTCAACGTCAGCACGCTTTTCGTTTATCTGAGCGAGTTGAATGTTCTGTTGTTTAACAGATTCGTCTAGTTGCTCAGAGCGAATGCCTTGCATTTCAATCTGATGCTCAATACCTTCCTTGCGAAGCTCTGCTTGCTCCAGTTGCGTTTGGTATTGAGTAAACTGGTTAAGGATACCACTCATGGTTCCCAGCGAAGCGGAGAGCCTACCAAGGCTTGTCTGTGAGGCTGGAAGCGTGCGCTGCACACCAACACCATACGTCCCCGCCTCACGCACGGTGGAGCGGACTACATGGTCTCTAGTGAAGTCTTCCGCTTGCTGACGGGAGTCCGTATTGAGAAGGGCTGATAAAGGATTCTTTCGTGTTGCCATAGT
>Ga0208791_1000962_pt1 | contig 11444 bp, 6 predicted proteins | sample 11_taG_FD_184084 | JGI IMG/M metagenome (GOLD analysis project Ga0208791, IMG submission 184084) | Marine viral communities from the Subarctic Pacific Ocean - 11_ETSP_OMZ_AT15265 metaG (SPAdes) (version 2) | ecosystem: Environmental > Aquatic > Marine > Oceanic | place: Pacific Ocean | collected...
AGCTATAGAAACTTATATACAAAAATATATAGGATTAAAAGAAGATCACACCTACGGAGATATGTATTTTAATAGAACATTAACTGATTGGTCTGGTTTTGATATTAATAATAGAACGAAATATGATGCAACAATAAGTTCAGGTTTAGCTATAATGGCTTGTAACAAAAACCTATACAAACCAGTTGCTGATAAAAAAAATATAAAAATATCCTTTGGTTTATCCAAGTATAACAATAAAGGAGTAACGTCACAAATAATTAACAAATAATGGCAATAACTACACAAAAAAAATCTAGTTTTCCAAGTCACGCTGTCTCAGATAATGAGAAAGCTGGTATGGATTACGGTCTGCAAGTTGCAAGATCTATAGAGCACGAGTGGTTTAAAAAAGACGGTGGTACTAATAAGTATTTACACTCAAAGCAGAAATACAACGAGCTAAGATTATACGCTAGAGGAGAACAATCTGTTCAAAAATATAAAGATGAATTATCTATTAATGGTGATTTGTCTTATCTTAATTTAGACTGGAGACCAGTTCCAATTATACCTAAGTTTGTAGACATCGTAGTAAATGGCATATCAGATAGAGCTTACGAGCTTAAAGCTTATTCACAAGACCCTACATCTGCTTCAAAAAGAACAGAGTATATAGAAAATATAGTTAAAGACATGCAGAATAAAGAGTTTTATGCGTCTGCAGAACAAGGTTTAAACTTACCTATGTTTAAATCGGAAAACCCTTCTGAGTTACCAGAAAACAACGAGGAACTTTCGTTACACATGCAGTTAAACTATAAACAAAGCATTGAAATTGCCGAAGAAGAAGCTATAAATAATTTATTTGCTTTAAATGATTACGATTTAATAAAGAAAAGATTAGATTATGATTTAACGGTTTTAGGTATTGCTTGCGTTAAAAATTATTTCAACGTGAGTGATGGGGTTAAGGTTGCTTACGTAGATCCTATTGATATTGTGCACTCTTACACTGAATCCCCATATTTTGAAGATTTATATTATATTGGAGAAGTAGAAAGAGTTTCAGTTTCTGATTTAAAGAAAAGATTTAACGATTTAACTGATGATGATGTAAAAGAAATAGAAGATAACCATGTTTCAGGTGATTTTTATAAAACACAACGAACAGATGATAATTTTGTTCACATATTAAATTTTGAATACAAAACATATAAAAACCAAGTATACAAAGTTAAAAAAGGAGCAAGTGGTAATGATAAAGCTTTAGAAAAAGACGATACTTTTAATCCTCCAAAAGACGATAGATCAAGGTTTAAAAAATTAAACAGATCAATAGAAGTTATATATTCTGGAACTAAAATAGTTGGTTACGAAAAAATGTTAAGCTGGAAGATGTCAGAAAACATGTCAAGACCTAAGGCTGACTTAACAAAAGTTAAAATGTCTTACCAAATATGTGCACCTAGAATATATAAAGGTGTTCCAGAGTCTTTAGTTGGTAGAATGACAAGTTTTGCTGACATGGTACAATTAACTCATCTTAAATTACAACAGGTTTTATCAAGAGTAGTTCCTGATGGTATATATATGGATGCTGATGGTATTGCTGAAATAGACTTAGGTAATGGTACTAATTATAATCCTCAAGAAGCTTTGAATATGTATTTTCAAACTGGTAGTGTTATAGGTAGATCAATGACTCAAGATGGTGATTTTAATCAAGGTAAAATACCTATACAAGAACTACAATCAAGTAGTGGAGGTGCTAAAATACAAAGCTTAATTCAAACTTACAACTACTATATGCAGATGATGCGTGATGTTACTGGTTTAAATGAAGCTAGAGATGGTAGTATGCCAGATGGTAACGCTTTAGTTGGTATACAAAAAATGGCAGCTGCTAACAGCAACACGGCTACAAGACATATATTGCAAGCTGGCTTATTCTTAACACTAAAGACAGCAGAGTGTTTAGCTTTACGAATATCAGATGTTTTAGAATACTCTAACACAAAACAACAGTTTTTAAACACGCTTGGCAAGTTTAATGTAGCAACTTTAAAAGAAGTTAGCGAGTTACATTTACACGACTTTGGTATATACTTAGATTTAATGCCGGATTTAGAAGAAAAACAATTGTTAGAAAACAATATACAAATGGCAATACAGAAAGATCAAATAAATCTTGAAGATGCTATTGACATACGTGAGGTTAAAAACTTAAAACTAGCAAATCAACTTTTAAAACTTAGAAGAAAGAAAAAACAAGAGCTTGATAGAAAAATGCAAATGCAAAACATACAAGCTCAAACTCAATCAAATACGCAGGCTGCTGAAGCTGCAGCTGCTGCTGATATGCAAAAGCAACAAGCTCTTGCTCAAACTAAAACTCAAGTTGCTCAAGCCCAAAGTCAATTTGATATTGCAAAAATGGAAAGAGAGGCTGCTATTAAAAAAGAATTAATGGAATTTGAATTTAATCTTAATATGCAGTTAAAACAACAAGAAATGCAAGTGATTAAAGATAAGGAGAGCGGAAAGGAAGATCGTAAAGACCAAAGAACTAAAATACAAGCAACTCAACAAAGTGAGTTAATTGAGCAAAGAAAAGGTAACACTGGTCCGAAAAACTTTGAATCAGCTGGTTTTGATAACTTGGATGGTTTTGGTTTAGAACAGTTTAACCCAAGATAAACATTAACAATTATTTAATTATATTATATTATGGAAGAAAAAAATGAAAACGTAGTTGAAGAAACTACACAAGATACAGTTGAACAAACTGTTGAAAAGGTTGAAAAACCTGAAACTCCTCGTAATGAGGACGGAGATTATAAAGTAGATTTGTCTAACATTAAAACACAAGAAAATGCCATACGGAAAGAAGAAAAGCAAGATGACGAAAAAAGTAGTCAAGAAAAGCAAGAAAAAACTGAGCAAAAAGAAGAAGTAATTCTTGAAGATGTAACAGATGAAGAGCCAAAGCCTGTAAAGGAAGAGGTTGAAGAAACTGCAGTAAAAGAAAAAACTCCAGGAATGGACCTACCAGAAAACATTGAAAAACTCGTGGAGTTTATGAATGAGACAGGTGGATCGGTTGAGGACTACGTCAAACTCAATACGGATTATTCTAGTTTAGACGATGGTAACTTGTTAAGAGAATATTATCAGAAAACTAAGCCACATTTAGATCAAGACGAAATATCTTTTTTAATAGAAGATAATTTTTCAATTGACGAAGATGTAGACGCTGAAAGAGACGTAAAACGTAAAAAGCTTGCTTATAAAGAAGCTGTCGCTGAAGCTAAACAACACTTGGAAGGGTTGAAGGGTAAATATTACGAAGATCTTAAGTTAGGGTCTAAGTTAACTCCTCAACAACAAAAAGCAGTTAGCTTTTTCGATCGCTATAATAAAGAGCAAGAACAAGCACAAGAACTACAACAAAAAGCTAAAACAGTATTTAACAAAGAGACTGATAGGGTTTTTAACGAAGACTTCAAAGGTTTTGATTTTAAAGTTGGAGACAAGAAATATCGCTACAATGTTAAAGACATGCAAGACGTTAAGGAAGATCAAAGTGATTTTGTTACGTATTTAAAACCTTGGATTAGTAAGGATAATACGCTTCAAAACGCTAGTGATTACCACAAGACGTTGTTTGCAGGTAAAAACGCAGATGCTATTGCTAATCATTTTTATGAACAAGGTAAAGCCGATGCTATTAAAAATATGACTAGCCAAGCCAAAAATATAAACATGGATGCTAGAAAAACTGATAGTGGCGTTGTTAATACCGGAGGTATAAAAGTAAAAGCAATTAGCGGTGACGATAGTTCTAAGCTTAAATTTAAACTTAAAAATTATTAACAAACTTAAAATTAATTAAAAATGGCACAAGTAAATTTTACTTCGAGCACGTTAGGTAACGGATTAGTTACTCCTGCTCAGAGCAAAGTAACGCTAGAAAGCGCTTACTTAGACATCCGTAATAGCGGATGGGCTCAACAATACCTGCCAGACCTTTATGAATCAGAAATTGAAAGATATGGAGACAGATCTATCAGTGGATTTTTATCAATGGTCGGTGCAGAAATGCCTATGTCTTCTGATCAAGTAATTTGGTCTGAGCAAGGTAGATTACACTTAGCTTACAAAGCTACAATTAACCCAACTACTGGCGCTGTAACAGCTCCTAAAGATATTGACAACGAATCTGGTTCTAGTATCGCAATGTCTGTAAGAGTTGGACAAACGGTTGTATGTCAAGTTACTCAGTCTTCTAATGTAGTTGTTCTTAAAGGACAAGTTACAGCGGCTGCAACTGATGGAACTACTTGTACAATCAAACCTTACGGATATAATAACTTTGTTGACCACGCTAACTTAAGTGGTACATCAGGCTTAGTTATTAGATTCTTTGTATACGGTTCTGATTTCAAAAAAGGGACTTCTGGTCTTGGTGGTGGAGTTGAAGCTGAATTCAAGTCTTTTCAAAACAAACCAATGATAATCAAAGACGAGTTTATGATCAATGGATCTGACGCGGCTGCAATTGGTTGGGTTGAAGTTTCTGGTGAAGCTGGACAATCAGGTTACTTATGGTACCTAAAGTCTTCAGGTGATACAGAAAAGAGATTTGATGATTACTTAGAGATGTCAATGATGGAAGCTGAAAACGTAGTAGGTTCTGGTATCACTGGTACTGGTTCTGAAGGTTTATTTGCTGCATTAGAAAACAGAGGCCTTGTTGCAAGTGCTGGTATGTTTGATGGTGGTGCTGGTTCATCTCCATTAGTAAATGACGATCTTGCAGATTTCGATATTCTTTTACAAGAGTTAGACAAGCAAGGTGGTATTGCTGAGAACATGATGTTCTTAAACAGAGAGGCTGCTTTAGCTGTAGATGATTTATTAGCTGGTGTAAATTCACACTATGCTGGTGGTGTTAACTACGGTGTGTTTAACAACTCTGAGGATATGGCGCTTAATTTAGGTTTCAACGGTTTTAGAAGAGCATCTTATGATTTCTACAAAACTGACTGGAAATACTTAAACAACAAGTCAACTAGATTCTTAGTGAATGATGGAGCTACTGCTGGAAAAATCGAAGGAGTTATGGTACCTGCTGGGACTACAACTGTTTACGATGAAAACATGGGTAAAAACATCAGACGTCCTTTCTTACACGTAAGATACAGAGCGTCTCAAGCTGATGATAGAAAACTTAAAAAATGGACAACTGGATCTGTAGGTGCTGCGACATCTGATCTTGATGCTATGAAAGTTCACTATCTATCTGAAAGATGTATTGTTACTCAAGGAGCAAACAACTTCGTATTATTCAGATAATCAATTACTGTAATTCTTACCCTCGTATTTTATACGGGGGTAATTATTACTTTTATAAACTATTTAATTATATTATATTATGGAAAATAAAAAACAAAAGGCTGCTAAGCCTGTTTCTCCAAAGTGGGAAATAAAAGATAGATTATACGAGCTAATAGGTGATAGACCTCTGGTTAGAATAATGAAAAGAAAAAACCTTTACTATTTTGATGAAGAAAAAGGTTATCAAAGAGAAATAGCTTACGCTATTAATCAAACAACCCCTTTTGTTGAAGACTGGAAAGGTAAAACAAGACCTGGGCATATTATATTTAGAGATGGCTTTTTGTTTGTTGAGAAAAAAGATACAACTTTACAAAAATTTTTATCTATGTATCACCCAGATGTAAATAAAACTTTTAGAGAAGTAGATAACGAAGTAGATGCTGAGGCTGACTTAAATATTTTTGAGTTAGAAATAGATGCATTAAATGCTGCAGCTGAAATGTCAGTAGATGACATGGAAGCAATTATGCGTGCAGAGATCGGTTCTAAGGTTAGTAAGATGAAATCTAAGGAGCTTAGAAGAGACACTTTAATATTTGCTAGGGAAAACCCTGCTTTATTCTTAGAGTTAACTAAAGACGAAAACGTAAATTTAAGAAACTTAGGTATAAAAGCTGTTGAAAACGGTATTTTAATACTGTCAGAAGACAATAGAACGTTTATGGCTGGTAAAGAAAAAAGAAAACTATTTGAAGTTCCTTTTGACGAACATCCATACACTGCTTTAGCTGCTTGGTTTAAAACAGATGAAGGTTTAAAAGTCTTAAACTCAATAGAGAAAAAACTAAAATAAATCATTTTGTAGAGTGGTCATCTCTATGAGGTGGCCACTTTATAAATAAAAAGAAATTATGATAAACGTAAACACAGTATATAAATCAGTTTTATCAATACTAAATAAAGAGCAAAGAGGTTATTTAACACCTGATGAGTTTAATAAGCTGGCTACACAAGCTCAACTAAATTTATTAGAAATGTCTTTTGCAGAGTATAATAAATTTTTATCAATGGATAATCTTGGTAGAATAAACGCTGGATATGCTGATTTACCAGAAAAAATTAAAGAAAAAATTGAAGTATTTTATGCTACCGCTGATTTAGGTAACTCGCGAGTGCTTCCAACAAACATTTTTAAACTAATTGATGTAAACATGCTGAGCAAAACAGTTTCGTTAGAAGAAATAGACAAAAATGAACTATCCTACATGCTGTCATCTCCCTTGACAAGACCTTCAGCTGACTTTCCTGTATATTACAAAACAACAACAGCTGCTACAGGTGGTACTACTATAGTTATATCACCAGAAACAACAGACACAGTGACTGTAGATTATATTAAAATACCTACACCTCCAAGGTTTGGTTATACTATAAATGCTACTTATGGAACAAACATTTATGATAGTACAGTTTACAACTCAAGCACGATGTCTAACACAACACAAGGATCAACAAACTTTGAATTACATCCATCAGAAGAAAGTATGCTTATTATTGCAATTTTAAGCATGGCTGGAGTTGTAATAAAAAGCACAGATATAACATCATTCGCTGCCCAAGCTATGCAAGGACAAGCAGCCATTAAAGCACAATAAATATGTCACTACTACAAGCAACACCTTTAAACTATTATAATAGTAAATACCAATGGGACGGATCTGAAGGAGCTACTAATAACAGTATACCTAGATCTTTATTCACTATAGCTAGTACATTTCCATACACTCCTAATACTATAAGTGATTTTACTATAACTATAAATGGTGAGACTCAAGTTCAAAGTAATTACACCTACGCTGTAACAAATGGTGTGGCAACAGTTACTTTCACTCATTTAACATCTGGGTTCTCAACAACAGCTTTAACTAACGCTGGTGAAATCGCGGCTAATGCTGTAATAGATTTAATATTAAACACTTCTGTGTTAGGTGATTATAGATACATATCGCTAAAAGATATTGTTGGTAATTTTATTGTAGGTTATGTAGGTGACGGTAAATTAGTAAACACCGCGAAAAGATCAGAGATACTTTTTCAAGCAAAAAGATGTATACAAGAGTTTGCTTATGACATATCAAGAGTAGAAAAAATACAAGAAGTTGAAATACCACCAAGTTTAAGCATACCAATGCCTCAAGACTATGTTAACTACGTTAGGCTTTCTTGGGTGGATAATGCTGGTATAGAACATATAGTATATCCTTCAAGACACACATCAGTGCCAACACAAGCTATATTACAAGACTCGGATTATGATTATCTATATGATGTTAACGAAAACTTAATGGTTGGTAGTCCCGTTACAAACGAAAGGTTTAGAGATTTTGATGCTAATAATCTTTCTGGAACACTAGAGTCTAACGATTATTTTTACCACACAAACTATCACACGGAAAAAATAGGTAATATAGGGCAAAGATTTGGTGGCAACCCAGAGAACATGCAAGAAAACGGATTATTTATAATAGATGAAGCTAATGGTAAAATATCTTTTAGTAGTAATTTAAAAGATAAATTAATTACGTTTAAATATATATCAGATGGTTTAGCAACTGATAATGAAATGAAAATACATAAATTTGCAGAAGATGCAATGTATCAAAGTATTTTATTTAACTTATTAAGCACTAGGATAGGTGTGCCAGAGTTTATAATTAATAGATATAGAAGATCAAGAAGAGCTGCAATGCGTAACGCTAAAATTAGATTATCTAATTTAAAAGTAGGAGAACTTACCCAAGTAATGAGAGGTAAGTCTAAACATATAAAACACTAATTAAATGGCGCAATTAAAAAACATGTTTGTCAAGGGTAAGATGAATTTAGACCTTGACGAAAGACTTATACCTAAAGGTGAATATAGAAAAGCACAAAATATACTTGTAACTAACAGTGAAGACTCTGATGTTGGAGCTATTGAAAACGTTAGAGGTAGTGAGCTTGTTTCAACTGGTACGCTTGACTTAGGAAGCGGTGTTTTTGATGATGGACAATGTATTGGATCTTTTGTTGATGTTGCTAAGCAAAGAATATTCTGGTTTATAACTAATTTTACATCATCAAATGCTAGCTCTGCTATAAACGGTATAGATCGCGCTAATAGTTCAGAAGATGAAAACTGTAGAATAGTAATGAGAGAAAACACTGGTTCTATTCACTATTTAGCTAGTGGTCAGTTTTTAAATTTTACCACAACCCATCATATAACAGGTGTAAATGTTATTGGAGATTTTTTATATTGGACAGACAACTATAATCAACCTAGATATATAAATATAGAGATAGGCAAGTCAGATGCAAGTTATTACAATTGTGAAGAAAAAATATCTGTAGCTAAAGTCGCGCCTTTTATACCTATTTTCTTACATAAATCAAACGAAGCGTCATCAAATGCTAATAAAGGTGATACGTACACTTTAGTAACAACAGATCCTACTAGCAACACTCAACACACTAAGTCTGAGTACATGCGCGAAAAGTTTATACGGTTTGCTTATAGATATAAATACAGCGATAATACATATTCTATTATTTCACCGTTTACTCAAAATGTTTTTAAACCACTAAATAGTGGTAATATAGCTTTTGGATCAGCTGCTAAAACAGTTGCTCCAGAACCTATTGTTAGCTCTAGCGCTCAATATATTTACACTCATAATGAAGTGCCTATAATGCAAAACGCATATGATAAAGTTACAATGCGTATACCTATACCTACAGTTTCTAATAACAATGGTAACTTAGTAGTAACAGAGCACGAAACAACTCCCGCGTATATAAGCGCTACAAGTTATGATAACGCTTTAAAAATAGACAGTATTGAAATACTATTGAGAGAAGCTGGCACAGGTTCTATACAAATAGTAGATACAATAGATTTGATTAACACAAGTGGTTTAAATTTTGGAAGATACAAACAAAAAAGAGCTACAGGTGGTGGTCATTACTATAGACAAACTGTAGAGTATATTTATTTAGCAAAAGACCCATTTAAAGTTTTACCAGAAAAACAGTTAGTAAGAGTTGGTGATAATGCTCCTGTTAGGGCAAAAGCTCAAGAAATTGTTGGTAGTAGACTTGTTTATGGAAATATAACTTTAGGTTACGATTTACCTAGAGATGAAGACAATAAAAAAGGTATAAAGTTTTATGTAACAAGTGGGCCAAAAGGCCAAAACGAACAAAGCTATACTGCTGATTCTGTCGGTCATTATTTTCATAACCACGAGCAGTACAAGTATCATAATTTAAAATCAAGAAGAACATACCAAGTAGGTATAGTTTTAGTTGATAGATTTGGTAGAACGTCACCAGTCATACCATCAACTTATAAGGTAGATAACTTATCTGATACACACACCGTAGATGCTGTAGTTGAAAGTTTAGCTGCAAAACACAGTAGTAGCTACAGCTGGAGCACAACAGGTTTTTCTTACGGTCAAGCATTATCAGTAGAGTTTTCAGACTCTAGAATAGTAGAACAATCAAAAACTTTTAATAGACTAACTAGGCCAAATGGTTGGTACAGCTGGAGAATGGTTGTAAAGCAAGTTGAGCAAGATTACTACAACGTATATACCGTACACCCTATGGTAAACTGGAGCTCTAATGACGCTACAACTAGTTTTGGAGATAACTCTAACGTTCCTATGTCGGGTTATAGAGACCAGCATATAAAAGGTAGATTTACTACATCAACAGAATCAAGAAGTTGGTTTTCATTAACAAACGATAATATCAATAAAGTACCTAGATCTATAAAAAGCTTTAACGATGACGGTAGAGGTTTTGGTGAGATAGACGGTGTTAATAGATTAGTTACAAACGTAAACGAAGGACTTTCTGGTTCTGAAGTAAAGTTATACCCTAAAGTAGTACAAACAAGTATTGAAGATAGTAATAATAGTGGCACGTTTTTTAACTCTGTTACAGGTGATATTGACCAAGACTATATAAGTGTACTTAGTATAGGTTCCGCTATAGATCAGGGTTTATCGAGTTTATCAAATGCAAAAAGAGATGATGGTACTACTGTTCAAGATTCTCTTTATGAAGACAGACCAAGACCTTATAGCTTTTTAGCTGACAATCACAAAAACCCTATAGTTGCTGAAATACCAAACTTATACAACGAGCCTGTTAATGTAGAGGGTGAGTTTAAAGTTTCTACAATAGGAGTAGGAACTACTGGTACTAATGCTAATGGTTCAGATAATATAAATATAAATGATGCTATTAGAACAACAAATAATAATTTTGCTAACATGCCATTTGGTTATCCAAAAAGTAAAAACAAAGGATTAACAGTATTTGAAACAAAACCTTTTGAATCAAACATAGACATATATTACGAAACTAGTAGTTGTGGCTTAGTTAGAGATTTAAATGAGCATTGTGATTTTGCAAATCAAGGACCTACAAATATAGCTATAACACCAACTTTTAAAGTTAATAGCTTTTTAAACGCAACTCAAGCTGATGTGTTAGAAGAAGCTAAACACAGTGCAAGTTATCCGCATGCTCAAATAGGTGCTTTTAGTGCTACTGTATATGATCCAAATAGTACAGGTGCTACGGTAAATAGTTATGAAATAATATCATGCGCTAACGATTTTAGTGATGGTAATGATTTAGATAAGTTTTCTATAGCATTTCAAGATGATAAAAGTTATGTAAAAATTTCATCAGCACAAACAACAGCTGCTAATGCTAACAGTTTTAATTTATCAACAGGTGGTACGGTTGTTAGGTTGCCTTGGAAAAATATAAGAAACATAAACTCTCAAACAAATAACTTTGTAGATACAGCAGCGGATTTACCATCAGCTTTTGATACAGATGGTTTTTATAGAGTAGTATATTATCCTATTTGGAGTAGTACTTCTAATAATAATGAATTAATAAAAACAACTAAGGTTATTCAAGTAGCTAGTAATGCTATAGTGGCTTGGTCTGGTACTAATTTATCAAACATACCGACTAATATAAAACAAGATTTTATGTTAAGAACTGCAACTAATTTCGCTTTTCATAACGATGCTTCAAAGGACACTTATAATTTA
>Ga0208791_1000965_pt1 | contig 11432 bp, 10 predicted proteins | sample 11_taG_FD_184084 | JGI IMG/M metagenome (GOLD analysis project Ga0208791, IMG submission 184084) | Marine viral communities from the Subarctic Pacific Ocean - 11_ETSP_OMZ_AT15265 metaG (SPAdes) (version 2) | ecosystem: Environmental > Aquatic > Marine > Oceanic | place: Pacific Ocean | collected...
AATCGCTAGCAATACGCTGTCCTACATTTAGACCAGTAGCTTCTTGTTGTGCTTTTATTCTAGCTTCTTCTAATTCTTTGTTAGTTTTTAGTCTAGCAGCATCAATCATTATTTTAGATTCATCTATTTGTTGTTTGTTTCTAACTTGAGTTTCTTTAATTTCTAGTTCTTTTTGTTTGGCTAGTATGATTGGGTCTTGTGCTTGTTCTTGTATTCTAGCTTGCTCTGCTTGTGCAGCATTTGTAGAAGCTACTCGTTTAGCTGCTTCAGCAACTAATGTAGATATACGTTTTTCTACATCTGCTGGTAGAGGTTCTCCTACTGGAGGTAGCTCTATACCCATCTCTCTTTCAACTTGTTCTCTAAACTGTAATGCAAGATGTTGCATAATATAATCTGAACCAGCACTTTGTATAACTTGAGCATTTGGACTTTGTTGTACTTTTGCTTGTATGCTTGGGTCTTGCTGTGCAGAAGCAAGTGTTTGTATATGAGCTTCATGGTCTTGGAACTCATATGCTTGTACTGGTTTACCAGTAATAATATTTTGTACTGCTGTAACTGGGTCAACTGCTGGCACATCTTCTTGTGGAGGTACAATAGTATCTACATCTTTAATGCCTAATACTTCAAGCATCTGTCTATGTAGCTGTGCTAAGTCATATAACTGAGGTGCTTGTTGTGCTAATTGCATTGCAGCTTGATATTGCATAATTCTTTGAGCCATTGTTGCTGCATTTGGGTCAGATACTGGAAGTACATCTACTCTATTGTCAAAGTCTTGTACTTTAATCTGCTGACCTTCTTCTACTTCGTAAGGATAATTAGGTTCTGTAAAGTCCTTAATTACATTTACAAGTATTTCAAATTCTCTTTTCATTGCAGCATGAAGTCTTGCTTGAACAGCACTCATTACTTTCATGTTTCTTTCTAGTAATGCTAGAGTTGTTCCAACAGGTGCCTGACTATTCATGTCAGATGTTTTCATTTCAGCTATGCTTGCAAACTTCTTGCCTTCTTCTACTATGTTTTGTAGTAAAGAAAATAATGTAGGTGAAGGTTCTTTATAAGGTAAGAATGTAATATTGTCTCTAATAGCACCACCTGGTACATCTACATCTCTAAACTCACCTGGCATTATAGGACTATCATCACCTTTAATACGCAAACCTCTGGCTTTCAAACCACCTGGCAGATTGCTTAAAGTACCTGCATCTACTAATTGCCTTAGTATAGATGTAGCTGATTTAGCTAATCCACCAATCATATGTATCAAACCAAAGCCATAAAAGCCTAGTCCTGGTAAATATTGATAATGAACAAAGTGCATCCTTCTTAACTTAGCTTTGTCATCTTCGTAATAGTTTCTTCTGATACTAAGAATAATGCCTGAAGGATTATCTATTGTTACTACATAAGGTAATGCGATACCTGTATCTTCACCATTTTCATCTTTATCCTCAAACCCTTTAAGGTCTAAGTCTACTTGCATTTCTAATATAGTATGGCGTGTATCGTAGCTATAACTCTCTGATTCACCAGTCATCTCATTATATTTCTTAGTAATATCTGATGATGTTGGTGTTGCATCTGGTAATTCTATATCTCTGTAGAATCCACTAACCTGCATCTTTCTGATGTCATTAGTAGACTTCTTCATTACATGAGTAGCTCTTTCACAAGTTTCTAAATCACTTGCACCATAATTAACTACAACATCTTCTGCTGGTACAAAGATACCACTAGGTCTGTTTAGTGTTGGGTCAAAGTAAATCTTTCTAAATGCTGAACCTGCTAATGGTAATGAGAACAGCATTTTTTCTGTTTCAGTACGATATTCAGTCATTTCATATGTAAGCAAGTAGTTAAGATAATCTTGAACTCTTTGACTTTGTTTTTCTTTTGTTGAATCTATTGGTCCTACTATCTTTGTTCTTACTGGACCTGCTGCTGGAAATATTTCTGATATTGCCTGCGATTGAAATTTAATAACTGCTTCACTAAGCATTGGATGGAATACACCACAAGCTCCTGCCCAAGGTGTTGTTCTATCTTCAATCTTTAATCCTAACTGGTCTAAACCTTTAGTATAGGTTTCTTCCCAATCAGCTCTTGAATCTCTATCTGAATTAAAAGCATTTAATAATTCATTACCTATAGAATTAAGCTCATCATCTTCTAAATATTCTACAAGGTTTGAATCAAAACTTTCTGCTTGCATTTCGTTTGCACTAGGGTCAAAGTCAACAATCATTCCACCATCTTCGGTTTCTGTTGTTAATGCATTTTGTATTTCAATATCTAAGCCTTCTTCTGGCTCCATCTCTACTAAGCCATCTATTGGCGTAGCAGGTTCGTATTGTTTGTCTATAGCCAATGTAATCTCCTAGTAATAATCTGCTTTACGATTGTGTTCTATTGGCTCATCTTCTTCATCAGAATCTAGAGGAACAAAACCGCCTTGTCTAAATCTTAACAGAGCTTGCGTACTGCTATCAACTAAATCGTCATGTTCCATGTTAGGGAAACCAGCAAACTCTTCTACAACTTCTTCTGCCCATCTTGTTTCTGGTGCCCAAACAACGCCTGAAGCAAACAAATCAGATACAGCATTTACCCTAGATATTTTATCATTACCACGACTCGGTGTATATTCCTGTACTGGTATGCCTGTTTGTCTAAGTTCAAAGATTAAAGGCAAGCCTGCTGCTTTAGCCTCTACAATGAACGCATCTGGTTTATAGGCGTTATACTTCTCAAAAGCCATTTTCTTTAAATCTGGGAACTCTAGACGCTCCTTATAGGCATCTAAGAGTATAAGATTGGGTGCCACAAAACCATCATCATTTTCTTTGTAGAAAACTCCCCATGTAGTACAAGCTGAAAAGTCAGCTCTTTGGGTTTTTAAAAAGGCTGTGTCCCATGATTGAATAATGAACTCACAGTCAGGGGGATTCATCCCATCCCATACTCGCCACCATTCTCTTTTAACAAGAGCACCTTCTTCTGAAGTAGGGTCTTGTTGATACTGAGCCATCCACTTTGAACTAGGCAATTCAGCCTTCAAAGCTTCCAACTCTTCTAACTTCCAGAAAGCATCCCACAAAGGCTTACCAGAAGGTAAGATTGCAGGCAGTTCTATAACTTCCCATTGGTCGGCTCCGCCACGTTTGACACTAGCATCCACAACTTGACCAGTTAAATCTTTATTATGCCATCTTGTCATCACTACAACGATTGCACCATTAGGCTGTAAACGCTGTCTTGGACCAGATGTATACCATTCATAGGTACGATTAAAAACATTTATGTCTGAACTTGCACCTTCTTGTTCAGAGTGCGGGTCATCTATGATGAGGAGGTCAGCACCTTTACCAGTAACTGCACCACCTACACCGATAGCAAAATATTCACCGCCTTTGTTCGTGTTCCAACGACCCGCAGCTTTGGAATCCGACTGCAAACTAACATTCGGGAATATTTTTTTATAATCTTTACTTCCTACAAGGTTTCTAACCTTCCTACCAAAACCCACCGCTAGTTCTGCGGTATGTGCTGTCTGTATTATCTTCTTTTCAGGTCTGCTTCCCAGAAACCATGCAGGTAATAGGTAAGACGCAAACTCGGATTTGGTATGTCTAGGTGGCATATTGATGATGAGACGCTTTAAATCGCCATTGGCTACCCTTTCAAAGGCATCTGCCATAACTTGATGGTGGGGACCATGGATAAAAGCACTCCAAACTTCTTTAACAAACGCCATATAATCTGTAGAACACTTCTCTCTGGCTTTAGCATCTTCTAATTCATCTAATAAACCTAGTAATTCCCTTTTCTCATCTAAAGAAAGGTTTTGTACTTGACTTAATATTTGGTTACTCATACATCTCCTATACTAGATAGTAAGTATGTACTTCCTAAAATTAAAAACTTACTAAGTTCCTACCACTAAGTGGCACTTAATAAGTAAATACTTTACAAGTAGGTACCTACTAGATGTAAATCACGCTAGATTTTAACATAATTGCACATCTTCACAGGAAAAACAACCATTTTTGTAAAATAATGGGGGGGGTCTAGGGACCCTAGGGTCTTTCCTGGAACAAATTATATATGATATCTGTACAAAACGCTATCAAAATGCAATATATAGGGGGGTCTATGAAAATGAGTAATATCCTGTGCATATCACTATGTATATAAGATAGTAGGAGTCCCGCACACACAAAAGGGGGGATGGGGTCTATTAATAGTGGCGGAATCCAAACACAATATGTAGTGGTTCTGGAATCAATCTGGAATACTAGATGTTGTGTTTCACCCTATATATAGTGCATGGACATATCACACCACATACAGCACACACACAGCCTATGTGTTGCCCTATTAGATAGTTGGTTGTTGGTTGTCTATTGGTTGCTTAGTAATGCTTCGATACGCTCTTCAATATCTCTCTCAACTTCATCACTTGTTCTTGCTTCTTTAGTCTCTACTACATCACTAAACAAACTGACTGACTTGCCTAGTAATTCCAATGCCCTAATCCTAGCTGAATCTGAATCTGATTCCTTGGACTCTCTATATAACTGGTCTATGACATAGTTTCTTGTTCTAAGGCTACTAGCAACTGCTGACTGTTCTTTACGCTCTATAGCCTTATGTATGCTTTGTGCAATCTTAGGGTTCGCTACAAGCTTGCTTGCTTCCACTTCTACCCACTTGGGTATCTTCCCTTGCTTGGTTAAAGTGATGTCATATACCTTTGCATATGCTTCCTTATAACTACCTAACTTGCCCTTGATGATTTCATCCACGAACTGCCTTTGCTTGATGGTTAGTTCCGCTTCTTTTTTAACTACACTTAGACTTGGTTTTTTTGTATTGCTCATATGATAAATATTAAACGAACTGGATTGATTTTGTAATGCTCACAAATAGCTAGCAAATACTATGTACTGGTAAATGTTTACTTTGATGTTCTCTAGCCTTATACTGTTCTCAACAAAGACCAAAACGATTATGTCTCTAAACTGTAGCTACCGCCCAACTGGGTACTCTAAAGGTTTAAAGGTAAGGTTCTAGCAGTAGGATGCGAAGCAAGGTTCTTTAGAAGGTCGTATCTGAATCCGCCAATGAAAGTGGCTAGTTTGAGAGAGTGTAAAAGATAGCGATATCTGATGAAGCAAGACTCATAAATCTCTAAGAGGATTGTATCTAATGGCTATGTGAAATGCATAGTTCTGAATATGAAGTAAGAGGTATAAAAGATTGATATACGAAACTTAGAGGACTACTCCAATAGTCTGTGAATTAACACACTGAAGAGAATCCTAATTATGGGGTTCAAGAAACTTATAAATACTTGGAGGTATTAATTATGTTTAAACCAAGCGAAGCGAAAATGTCATGTCTATCAGTTCTGAAAGGGAATAATATTCCATTCTTGATTGGTGGAACTGGTGTAGGTAAATCCGCAATTGTTAAAGAGATTGCGGAGGAACTAGCGGAAGATAGAAATTTGACTGATTCAGTCAATCCTAAAGACAATGAATTTGGATTCATTTCTTTTAGATTGGGGTTAGTTGAATCTATCGACTTAGGCGGATTGCCTTACATTGAAGATGGTACTCAAAAGAAGGCGTTTCTAGGGAATCTACCTAGAAGTGGTGAAGGGGTATTTTTCTTAGATGAATTTGCACAAGCACATTCAAGCGTGCAAGCAACGATAGGACAATTACTAGACCCAAAAGGGCAAAACGAAGAGCGTAGAATTGGCGATTATGTTTTCCCAAATGGATGGAAAATTGTACTAGCAGGAAACAGGCATACTGATAGAAGTGGTGCGAATAAAATTCTTAGGCATTGCCAAGATAGAACGACTGCAATTCAGTTTACTCACGATGTAGAGGACTGGTTAGCATGGGCTGATAAGAATGATGTTCATATGGATGTCCAAGGATTAATTGGATATATGCCACAACTACTTTGGGAGTTCGACCCTAAATGCAATGACCCACAACCAAGTCCAAGAAGTTGGACAAGGTTAAGCGATACATTGAAAACCAATCCGCCCAAACAAATAATGCAGAAATTATTTGAAGGCGATGTTGGACAAAATGCTAGCATTGAATTGATGAACTTTATTTCATTGAAAAACAATGTGCCTAACCTTGCTGATATATGTAAGGGTAAGGATGTAGAACTTGTTGATAGTGCAGGTTTATCTTATGCCACAACGATTGCATTAGTTGATGTAATTGGTAAGGCAAAAGATAGCGATGTATATGACTGGTTCGACAATGCATTAGCCTATGTGAAGCAACTATCGACTGTTGAATTTTCAATATTCTTTGTTAGAAAACTAACGACTTTAAGAACTGAATTAAAAGATTCAAGTTCATATTCTAAGTTCAAGGTTGAAAATCAAGATATTGAGATTTAATTGATTGATTAGCGGGGAAGGAAATATTTATTATTGACTGGTAAATATTCTTTTTCCGCTAGCTGTATCAGAATGTAATTCTGACTGATGATTCAAAAATGATGAAACAGCAAACTTTTATTACTTGGAGGTAATATGAAAAAAGAAAATAATGTAAATACTTTATCTGAAAATGCGACTTTAGTTCGCCTTAATACGAAGCACCCTAGCGGAGTTAAATCAGATAAGTATTTGAAGGAAGGTTTAGCGATAGACCAAGAAGCAATGAGCGAATCTTTGCATGTAGCTAAATACATTTTTGGTAAAGATACGAATAAGTATTTTCGTAGAATTATCAACAAATTTAGAAACGATGTTTACTACCCTTTGACTGTCCCTTGGGATGACAATACAAGTGATTTTGAAGGTAAGGTTCTAAGTGGTTGGAGACTATGTCCAAACCGCGAACTAGATACGCTGATGAATAGGGTTGACCAAGCTAAGATGGATTTTGAAAAAGAGGTTAAACAGTTTATTGATAACTATGACAACTTGATTGAAGCCAATAAAGTGAAGCTTGGTAATGCCTTTAAATTATCTGATTATCCTAGCGTTGAGGAAATAGAAACTAAATTCAGATTCGATTTTGAATTGGGTACTGTTCCTAGATTCGATACCAAGGATATAAGATTAAATGTATCAGAAAAGCTGAAAGCAAAAATTGAAAACGATGCTTTAAAACGAGCAAATAAAAATGTTGAAACGATTGCTAGAACTACTGTAGAAGCTTTACTTGAATCAGTAGGACATTTAGCAGACAAGCTAAAATCCTATGACCCTAACGACAAACAAAAGGGAGGTTTCTTTAAGAACTCTAGTTTTGATAAATTGCGAGGGTTCTTAGATACATTACCTAGTATCAATGCAGACATTTTAGGCGATGACAAAATGATTGCTGATGCACATCAAAAGTTGGTAAGCGTATTTGCTTCAATTAATGATGTAGATTCTTTAAGGGATGAATCAAGTTATGGTGCAAACAAGCGTAAGCAAGTTGCGGATGATTTGGAAGATTCCATTGATGAATTAAAGGGAGGTTTCTTAGACAATATGTTTAAGAAATAAATTGACTGATGAAGCTTTGAGATAAGCAGAAACCTAGAGAATATTTACCAGTTAAATATTTTTTAGGTATCAATAAAATTAATACTTGGAGGTATTATGAATAGTGAAAATAGAATAATAAAAGCTAGAGCGAAATTGATGAAAGGCAATATAGGAATGGCAAGTATGCTTCTTAGTCTTGAATTGATTGAAGCTAGCGATAGATGTGAAACGATGGCTACTGATGGAGTCAATATTTACTGGAATGATGAATTTGTTAAGACATTAACTGATGATGAAATTCAAGCGGTATTAGTCCACGAAGCTAGCCATGTAATATGGGAGCATCCATTAAGAAAAGCTAAACGAAATCACGAGGTTTGGAATGTAGCAACTGACTATGTTATCAATGCATGGATTAAGTATGACTTGAATATGGAACTGCCTAAAGATGGATTGCTTGATAGAAGATATCAAGGCATGAGTTCTGAAGCAGTCTATAGAACTTTAATGAATGATGATGAAGCCTTAGAAGATGCCATTGAAGAAATGAAATCTAAGTCTGAAGATTCTGATGAATCTGAAGGTGGCGAAGGCGATTCCCAAAATGATGATGGTAACTCTGATTCTGATGATGGCAACGAAGATGAAAGCCAAGATGGAAATGGAAGCGGTAAATCCTTATTGGATGAACTAGCAGATATGAAACCATCAATGGGTGAAGTTTGGATGCCAACTGATGAAGAGGGTAATCCATTATCTGATAGTGCTATGGCGGAAGTAAAAGAAAACATACAACGAGCAATCTTGATGGCAGATAAGTTAGAGGGATGTTCTGAAGGTGGTACTTCTACAATGAATGGTGCGGTGCAAAAACTCAATGAGACATATGTTGATTGGGTTGATGTAATGCGAGATTTATTAAATTCCGCTAAGAGCAATAATCCAACGTGGAGCAGACTAAATAAAAGACATTCTTGGAGGGGTGTCAATTTACCTAGCAATGACAACGAACCGCAAGGCGGAGAAATTGTAGTTGCAATAGATACTTCCGCGAGTGTATCTCAACAAGAACTCAATATATTTGCTACTGAAACTCAAAACTTATGTGAAGAGTGCGGTATCAATAAAGTTAGAGTAACTTATTGTGATACATCAATTGCAAAGAATCCTACAACTGGAGAATGGTGGGATGAATTTGATTTGGATAATGAAGAGTTGGAGTTCAATTTAAGAGGTGGAGGAGGAACTAGGTTCGAACCACCCTTTAATTTGTTCAACGATGAAACTGAAGATACTGAAGATGTTATTGCTTTTGTATATTTCACTGATGGATATTGTAGCGTTGATGCTGAAGTTGAGCCTAGCGTTCCAGTTATATGGGCGTTAAGTACAAACGAAAGTTATATGCGAGAATATTATAAATATCCATTTGGCGAAACAGTACATATCAACATGGAAAATCTTTAGCAATGGAATGGTGGGAAAAGATATTTGACCAGTAAATATTTTTTTCCACCCTCTGTTTTTCTGTATTTGGAATTAACCAAACTGATGAGCCATCCTAATTTAGGGATATGCGAAACAGAAAATTACACTTGGAGGTGTAGAAAATGAGTAAATTAAACAATGAACTTGCTAACAGTATTGCGACTGTTAGCGAGGGTGGGATTGAAATGATTCATCATAAGTATTTTATTGGTATTTGGTCTAACCATGAAATGGTTATAAGCCAAGCTAATAAAGTTTATGACTTCAAAAAAGAAAAGGTTGCTGAAGCTATCAAGGATAAAGATATCAGTTCTTATCTTTGGTTGCATGAACGAGCCTATCGAGTTCAATCTATTCTTGATGCTTTGGAGGATTGGTGGAAGCCAAACAAAAAAGAATATTGGGAAGTGATAGCTAATGTTTGGACTGATACTGAAAATGTCTATGAAAATCATTTAGCATGGGAACAACTTTTGTTCTTGGAATTTTCTGATTCACATTTAATGATGGATGAAGAAGATACTAAGTTCTTTAATGAGTTGCCAAATACCATAACGATTTATCGAGGTGGTATTGATGATAAGGGTTATTCATGGACTTTGGATAAAGAAAAAGCGGAATGGTTTGCTAACAGGTGGGTAATGAATGGAAACATGGGTGATGAATCAAATGTTACAAATAGGCATGAAACTAATATCTTTGAAAAGACTATCAATAAATCAGATGCTATTGCTTATCTTAGTGATAGAAATGAAAGCGAGATAATCTATCGCAAAGAAGATTGACCAGTAAATATTTTTTGTACGCAGGTACGAGAAACTGGTAGATTCGTTTTTTTCTGATGCGATTTAAGAGTGGGTTTTTTTGGGTATCTTATGCCCTTAACCTACTCTTAACTTTGCAACAGGCGAAGTCTCACGAAGTCAATTTTTGCAAAACTGTATAGAAAATGTGTATTTTCTACTGATGATTGCCAAAAGGCATGAAACAGTTTATTAACTTATTCAATTACTTGGAGGTAATTATTATGAATAAAACAAAAGAATATGTTTACGAAGTAAGTGAACAGTCTACTGATACAAGATATTTTGAAATTGTGTCTGACAAAAAGCTAACTGAGGAAGAAATTAATAATGCAATATGTTTGCCTAATATTTCAAAAGAGGGAGATTGTGAAAAAGATGGTGGAATTACATCAACTTTTAAATACACTGACTTTGGCGAAGATAGTCAAATGGAAGTAGATAGCGGAGAAATTAAAAATGACTAATCGAGAACTACTAGAGTTTACTTTAAAAGTGAACATTGGAACTTGCAACGAAATCTATACAAAGATTAATAGACAACTAGATGAAAAATCAGATATTGATTTGGCACTTGTTAGATACTTTAATACTTTGGTTTCAATCAATCATAAGGTGCAAGATGTTTTATACAAGGAAAGGGAGAACTTAAACATTCCTAATCCAAAACATTTAGCCTTTACAAAAGATGATGAGATTGTGGAGATTGAGGTGCAAGAATGAATATAACTTACGATAGAAAAGAATATTACTCGCTTTCAAAAATAAAAAATATTGCGGATGATATTCAAAATGACTTCAAGAATGAAGCTGAACATATAAAAGAAGTTTGGGGAGATTATCACGATAAGACCAAACTTTATGAGCGAATACATCAAGAAGTCATAGTTGCTTTTAACATGATGATAAATCATTTAGAGGAAACTAAAGAATAAATTAAGGCGGATGCTACTGTAACAGGTGGTGTCCGCCTTTTTTTTTGGTCTGAAGCAAGTGGATATGCGAATCATTCCTTCGCCCAGATAAAAAATATTAACTGGTATATTATCTTTGCTGGTGTTGTGAGGGGGGGGAATTTTAAAATTTCGTCAAGCGTCAAAATAAATATTTACTGGTTTTCTCGGTGTGGATAAGTCTGTGGATAAAGTGTTAATAAGTGTTGCAATTTGCAATCATATACACTAAGATAGTTGGTATATAAATACTATTCATTTTTATATACACCTCCAAAACTTTTAAGTTGGAAAGGGATAGTCGCAAGATTGTCCCTTTTTTTTTGGTAGTTTGTTGATGGTCGATTCCAACATTACCTGAAGAGTCAATACGCATACCCATACAAATCCGTAAAAGGAACAATAGACTGGTAAATATTTAGATAAAAACCTACAGCTGTGTTATGCAACCTGTCGTATTTAAAATACAGCAGTAGGGTAAATGTTCCATGTGGAACAATATGTATTTCACTTTGATAGCATTTTGCATTATACTAACTGCTTATGTATGCGGTAATTAGACACACTTATAAAGTAGATATTCCTGACCCTAGAAATATGTTCTCAACTAAATCTAGTGCTAAATGGATTCATCTAGTTTGGATATTTGAATCTGAAATA
>Ga0208791_1000973_pt1 | contig 11384 bp, 15 predicted proteins | sample 11_taG_FD_184084 | JGI IMG/M metagenome (GOLD analysis project Ga0208791, IMG submission 184084) | Marine viral communities from the Subarctic Pacific Ocean - 11_ETSP_OMZ_AT15265 metaG (SPAdes) (version 2) | ecosystem: Environmental > Aquatic > Marine > Oceanic | place: Pacific Ocean | collected...
TAGTATATCTATGTCAGGTTCAAATAACGGAGCCTTGGTTGGACCCGTTACAGTTTCAGGCACAATAACAATTCCATCAGGGAGTACATTCGTAATTTTATAATGAGCACATTAGAAACAAATTTAATACAACCATCAACAGGCACAACTTTAACAGTTGGTGCTTCAGGAGATACAATAGATATTCCTTCGGGTGCAACTTTAGATGCGACAGGTGCTACTATTACTGGAGCTTTAGCTAACAGTCCATCTTTTAGTGCGTATAGAAGTGGAGGCAATCAAACTTTAGCAAATAACACTGATGTAGTATTACAATTTAATACTGAATTATATGATGTAGGTAGTTGTTATGATACTTCTACTTATCGTTTTACTCCGAATGTAGCTGGAAAATATTTTATAAATTCTATAATTAAATTAAATGGTGGTGGAAATAGTGTTCTTTACGATTTGTATATTTATAAAAATACTACCGTAGTTAGAACAACTAGAGATGAAACTACACCAGCCGATCCATTTTCAATGCAAGTATCTGCTATTGTAGAAGCAAATGGCAGCAGTGATTATTTTACAATTCAATTTTACCAAGCATCAAGTAGTGTTCAACTTTCATCAAGCACTAATAGTGCTTTTGAAGCTTTCAAATTAATAGGAGTATAATGGCAGACGGAACTTTAAAAGTAGGAACAATAACAACGAGCTCTGGATCAGGGACGATTACTCTTGGTCAATCTGGGGAGACTATTAATATTCCTTCAGGTGCAACTGTTTCTGGTGCAGGTGCAATGACTCCAGCTTTTGAAGCATATTTATCTTCAGATCAATCTATTTCAGACGACACTTGGACTAAAGTAAATATAGATTCAGAAGTTTATGATACTAATCCCTCATTTGCGTCTAACAAATTTACTCCAGGAGTTGCTGGTAAATATTTTATTTATGCTTCAGTATTAATAGAAACTACTGGAGGCCATGAGTATAATTTAGGACAAACTGGTCTTTATAAAAATGGAAGTTTATTTAGAACAAACAGACTTGATCCAGAGAGTGCATCAATGATAGCAGCAAATGTTCCTATTCAAGCTGTTGTAACTGCTAATGACACCGATTATTTTGAATTATATGCTTATATGGATAGAACTTCTGGTGGCACAATAAATATTAAAACATCAACTCAATCAACTTATTTTGGAGCATATAGGATTATAGGAGCATAATGACAGCAATTTTAAAAGTAGACACGATACAAGATACATCAGGTAATAATATTATCAACGAGAGTTCTGATACTATTACTATCGGTGCATCTGGTGATACGATTGCATTAGCTGGAACTACCGTTACAGGTATTACTCAAGGAATTACAGAAGCTGATATGTGGAGATTAACTACTGATATAACTTCTAATGTTGATCCAATAGCATCAAATCTTGAAAGAATTGATGATGCAAGTTTTGCAAAAATCGGAACTGGAATGTCTGTTAGTAGTGGTATATGGAGTTTTCCTGTAACTGGTTTATATGAAGTAATAGCTACTGGAAGTTTGGCTACAAATGGTGATGATAACGTTTCAATAAATATTTATGCTACATTAAATAATTCTAGTTACGATATATTAGGTTATGTTTGGGGTGGTACAGATGGTGGAGGTGCAGCTGGAACTAATACTGGTTCTATGAGAGCTTATGTAAATGTAACAGATGTTTCTAATGTTAAAGTAAAATTTGTAGCTAATAGCATTGGTGCTGGCTCAAGTATTCTTGGAAACACAGATGGTACTTATACTGGTTTTAATTTTATTCGTTTAGGAGACAGTCAATAATGGATTACTTACAAAAGGCTTTAGCAACATTTAATGGTGGTATGTGGTATGGTTGGAAAACACATGATAGTGATGGAAACAAAATTCCTAACTCTGATCGTATGCAATACCAACACATTAAGATTATTAAAGATGGTGCAACTATGCCAAGTGAGAGTGAAGTAAATGCAAAAATACAAGAATTAAAAGACGCTGAACAAACAGCAATAGATAAAAAAGCCTCTGGTAAACAGAAGCTAAAAGATTTAGGATTGGACGACGCAGAAATTAAAGCGTTGATAGGATAAATTATGGCGATAACTAGAATAGGCGGAGCGAATGCAATATCAGGCACTATACCACAAGGTAATATTGCTAACGCATCTTTAGGTGCTGTAACTGCTTTACCAGCATCTATTACTACTGGAGATGTGTTACAAGTAGTAAGCACAAAAAAATCTAGTACATTTACAACAACAGCTAATTCTTGGACAGGAGTTACTGCATTTAGTGTAGATATAACTCCATCTGCAACATCAAGTAAAGTTTATGTTTTAGTTACTTGTGGCTCATTTCAAACTGATAATGGAAATGCAAGAGCACAAATGAAATTAATGAGAGATAGCACAGATATAGCTTTAGGAGATGCTGCAACTGGTGATGAAGTAAGCTCAGTAGTTTGTGGCAGATCAAATGATGGTGCACATCATCAATTTCCAACTGTTATTTCAGTATTAGATAGTCCAAGCACAACTTCACAAGTAACTTATAATATTTATGTTCAAAGAGGTGCAGATCAAGCTGGAGTAATTTGTTTAAATAGATCAGGTAATCAAGACCAGTATTCAGGTAATACAATTTCAACTATAACTGCTATGGAGATAAAAGGATGATAGATCAAGCAATATTAAAAATAAATCCTAATGCAGAATTTACAGTTAATGCAGATGACATTAATCAAATTACTTGGTTAAATGGAACAACACCAATATCTAAAGCTGACATAGAAGCTAAAATGGTAGAGGTACAAGCAGACTATGATGCTGAAGAATGGAAAAGAAATAGACAAGCAGAATACCCATCGCATGAAGACTGTATCCACGCACTATTAGATGGTGGTGATACACTTACGGAACTACAAGCTAAACGAACAGCTACTAAAACTAAATATCCAAAATCAGGAGCATAGACCATGCTCGGACTAACTTCCTTATCCGGTGCTCCAATATCGACATCGTTCTTTAACCCTAATGTTACAATTAATGTAACAGCAAATCCTTTAACATTAAGTATAGGTAGCGCATCTGCATTAGCAGGATCCTTGGTACAACCAACTGGTAGCCCATTAACACTTGGCTTTGGATCATTAACTATTGCAGCAGCAGCAAATGTTACACCTACAGCTACACCATTTACTTTAGGTGTAGGTACGATTACAGTATCAGCAGCAGCTAATACAAGTGTCACAGGAAACCAATTGACCTTGTCTACAGGAAGTGTTACAATCACTGCAGCTGCGAATGTAAGTCCTACAGGCGTGCCTATGACTCTTACAGTCAATGATCCAGGTATCATTACATGGCAACCTATAGATCCAGGAGCATCACAAACATGGGTTAATATAGACCCTTATTAGGAGAATTATGGCATCAAGTTTTTCAACAAATTCAAAATTAGAACTTATCACAACAGGTGAAAAGGCTGGTCTTTGGGGCACGATTACCAATACAAATTTACAAATATTAGAACAGTTATCTACAGGATATTTATCTCTAGCTGTGGGTGGTGCAGACGTAGCATTAGCATTAGATAATGGAGCTACATCAAATGGTAAAAATATTTACATTAAATTAACAGGAACTTTAACAGGTAACAGAACAGTTACTATTCCAGACTCTGCTGAAAGAGTAATGGTATTTCAAGATGCAACTACTAGAGAAAGTTCTGGAAGTATAAAAACTTTAACAGTTAAAACTGTATCTGGATCAGGAGTATTGATTCCTTCAGGTGCAACTGTATTAGTTTATTCTGATGGAACTAATGTTAATCTTGGTATGAAAACTAAAGGTTATATAACAGTAAACTCTTCTACTGTAACAGCTTATACAGCATCTGCTGGTGAACAGATTTTTGCAAATACAACAGCTAACCCAATTACAATTACACTTCCTACATCACCTGCTACAGGAGATGAGATTACATTTATCGATGCAAGAGGAACATTTAACTCTAACAATTTAATATTAAATAGAAATGGTCAGCCTATAAATACAGGCACATCTAATCTAACATTAACCACTAACGGCCAAGCTTTTACATTAGTGTATGTAGATTCTACAAGAGGTTGGGCATACAAAACTAACACGGCATAAGGAGCACGGACCATGGCTCTTATTGAATATAATTTTCTTCCAGGAATTGACAAACAAGATACGACTGTAGGTGCAGAAAATAGATGGATAGATTCTAGTAATGTTAGATTTAGATATGGTCTTCCAGAAAAAGTGGGTGGTTGGTCTTCTTTAGTATCAGATAGTATTGTAGGAGTTGCTAGAAAACAACATGCTTTTGTTGATCTAGAAGGTAATAGATATGTAGCTATTGGAACTGACAAATTTTTATTATTATATTTTGAAGGTCAACTATTTGATATTACACCTATAAAATCTACAATTGGAAGTGTTGTTATGTCTGCTCAAGATGCAACACAAGAAGTATCTTTAACGTTTTCATCTAATCATAATTTACAATCAGGTGATATTATTTTATTAGATAGTGTTACAGTTCCAAGTGGTATTGGTTTAACAGATGCTGCATTTGAAGATAAACTATTTCAAGTGACGAGAGTTACATCTTCTTTAGTAGCGATTGTAACTGGAACACAAACTACAACAGGAGCTGCCGGTGGTGGAGCGTGTAGTGTAATTCCTTATGAACCAGTGGGTCCTGCTGCACAATCTTATGGTTATGGTTTTGGTATTGGTCAATATGGTGGTACTGTTCAAAGTCCATTTACAACAACTTTAAATGGTGCTTTACTTGCAGACACTAATGGTACAGGTGGATCAGGAACTGTTATTAATGTTACATCAAACTCCGGTCTTCCAACAACAGGAACTATAGCAGTTGGTAATGAATTAATTACTTACACTGGAAAAGGTACAAATACTTTAACAGGTATCACTAGAGGTGCTTTTGGAACTGCAACTGTTGGTACATCAAACGGTCAAGCTCATTCAAATGGTGCAACGGTTACAGATGCTTCAAACTTTACTGGTTTTGGAAGCGCTGTACAAGCTTCTCAAGTAATACTAGAACCTGGTTTATGGAGTCTTGATAATTTTGGTCAGGTATTGGTTGCAACAATTGGAAATGGTAAAACATTTACATGGAATGCAGGAGCTGCAGCACCAACAACAGTAAGAGCATCAACAGGTACATCTGGTTTTTCTACATCATCAAATCCAACAGCAACAAGAACAACTTTAATTTCTCCAACTACACGTCACTTAATTCATCTTGGAACAGAAACAACTATTGGAGATTCAACTACACAAGATGATATGTTTATAAGATTTTCTAATCAAGAAGATATAAATGATTACACTGCAACAGCAATCAACAGTGCTGGTGATTTTAGATTACAAGATGGTACAAAAATTGTAGGTGCAATTAAAGCAAAAGAAACAATTCTAGTCTTCACAGATAATGCTTTATACACAATGAAATTTATTGGTGCTCCGTTTACATTTAGCTTTGAACAAGTAGGTACAAATTGTGGACTAATAGGTAAGAATGCAGTTGTTGAGATAGATGGTGCAGCATTCTGGTTATCTGCAAATGGTTTTTTTATGTTTGATGGTACAGTTAAATCATTACCATGTTCTGTTGAAGATTTTGTATTTGATGATTTTGATACTACAAAAGGTCAACAGGTTGCAGCAGGTATTAATAATCTTTTTACAGAAGTTGTTTGGTATTATCCTTCGTCTAGTTCTAGTTTTAATGATAAATACGTTGTATTTAATTACGGTGAACCAATGAAAGGTGGTGTTTGGTATACAGGAACAGAATCAAGAACTTCTTGGATTGATGCAATTGTATATCCAAAACCTTATGGTACAAAATATGATAGCACAGCAAATGGTACTTTTCCAATTGTTGTAGGTCAAAGTGGTTTAGGTCAAACTAAATTTTTTGAACATGAAGTAGGGACAGATCAAGTTAATGAAGATGGGTCTACTACTATAGTTTCATCATTTGTAAAATCATATGATATTGATTTAGAACAAAGACAAAGAAATGAACAAGGAAAAGCTAGCGGTCCTAAAGTTGCAGGAGAAGTATTTTTAGCTATGAGAAGATTTATACCTGATTTTAAAACTTTAGTTGGTAATGCAAAAGTAAGTTTGGGAATAAAAAGTTATCCTCAAGAATCTGATAGCACAACAGCGTTGAGTCCTTTTACAATAAACTCAACTACAATTAAAAAAGATACAAGAGCTAGAGGTCGATTTATAAACGTTAAAATAGAAAACGATGATAGTGGTGAGTCTTGGAGATTTGGCACACTTCGTTTGGATGTACAACCAGATGGACGTAGATAATGGCTAAGATAAATGTTAGAATACCAGAACCAAAAACAGAATACGATGTATCTAACCAAAAACAAATTAACAGAGCTTTAACTATTATGAAGGATCAATTAAATTCTACATTTTTAGATGAAGTAAAACAGGAGCAAGAAAGATTTTCTTGGTTTATAAGTGGCTAACGTATATAAAAATGAATTAGTAGATTTAACTACTACAGATAATACTACGGTGTACACAACACCGTCTGATTCTAGAGCCATAATCAAAAGTATTATAGTATCTGAAGATGCTGGATCAGGGACCACGGTAACTTTTACTGTAACAAACGCTGCATCAGCAGTATTTAATTTATTTAAAGATAAATCAATAGGCTCAAAAGCAACAACAGAGCTGTTAACTCATCCTTTAATTTTAGAAGAAAATGAGGTATTAAAGGCACAAGCAGCAGATGCAAATGAATTACATATAATTGCATCAATATTGGAAATAAACAGGGATTAATATGTCATTTATTGAAACAGAAGCATCATACAGAATAGAAGTAATAAATGGTAAACCCGTTAAAATTATAACACCACAAACAGAAATTACATTAACCAATACTAAAACAGGTCAAGAATATAACTCAGATGCAGAGGCTATGCAAGATGTACAAGATTCAAATACAGATACCGTAGCTGATGATATTAAGAGAGATGTTAAAGTAATAGTAGAAGCATTACCACTTGGCGGAAATGCAAAATTATAATATAATAGAACGATGGCAATTACAAGAGCACAGCAATATAGACAGATGTTAAAAGATGGTAGTAAAAAACCTGTTAAACAAGCAGGTGTTATGAATTATATGCCATCTGAAATGGTAACTGTACCAAAGATAGCTAAGTCATCACCAGACACACCTACAGCAAAGTTAGCTTACATCACACCTGAAGAACAAGACATACTTATAGATTTAAATTTATATGGATCATTAGATGGTAAACCAAATAGAGGACCTGGTGGTATACCTTCTTTAGAGGGAGACTTTGGTTCAAAAACAGGTCAAGCGAGCACAGGTGCGGGAACTCCAGGAAGTTATGGAGAAGCTGGTCCTGATGTATCTGGAAGTAAAGACACTGGAACAGGTAATTACCAAGTAACTAATCAAACAGTTCAAGATGAATATAATAAAAATAGAAAAAAAAGAGAAGCGGATAAAAAACAAAAAGAAATAGAAGAAAAATTTAAAGCTGATGCAAAAAAAACAAGAAAAAAAATGCGTGACAAAGTATTGGCTGATAAAAAAACACGTCAACAAAGAATAAAGGATATTTTATCTGGTAAATTTGGTGTTGACAATCCTTATGGTCTTTCACCAACAGAATTAGCAGATTTAAAATCACTTGGTATTGATCCAAATAAAGAAGGACCAATGACAGATATGCAACAAGATGTATTTGATCAAATGATGGAAAAGAATGATAGGTTTTCTGGAGTTAATTTAGAAAATTTTCAAAACAAATTTAATTTACCTAAAACAGGTTTAACAAGTTTAGATTTAGTAACAGGTTTACTTGAAGGACCTTTATCAAAAGGTGCTAAAAAAACTAAAGAATTTTTTACTGATGATGTTTTAGGTGCAGGTAGATTTAAATACCTAGGTAATACAGTTACACCTGAAATATTTTCAATGCTTGACCCTACAGAAATGCAAGAAATATATGGTAATTATGACACTAGAAGAAAATCAGGTGAAATAGATGCTTATGGTAACCCCACTAATTTAAATACAGGTGGTGCAAACGAACTACAAGACCCATGTAAAGGACCCAACCCACCTGCTTATTGTAATGTAGGTAATGATGACGATGATGATGATGACACAACACCTACAAGAAATTTAGGTGGCCTTGCTCCAAGATTCGCGGGCTCTATATTTGATTTCACAGGTCTTGCTGATGGTGGAATAGCTAGAGCAGGTGCCATGGACGGTGGACGAATGAAACAAATAGAAATGATGGAAGATGAAGATACTCCTGAAGGAGGAATCATGGACCTTGAATCAGGAAGACAAATGTATTTCCTAGGTAAGCTAGTTAAAAAAGCAACAAGAGCAGTTAAGAAAATTGTTAAATCACCAGTAGGTAAAGCTGCATTAATGTATTTTGGTGGTCAAGCACTTATGGGTGCAGGTGGTTTTGGTGGTGGAAAAGGTTTAAGTTCTTTCTTTGGTAAAGGAAGTTTTAGTGGATTAAAAGGAAAACTATTAGGTCAAGCAGGATCAAGAGTAGGACAATCTTTTGTTCCTTTTAAAGAAGGATTACTTACAAAATTAGGTTTAACAAAAGGTGGTGGATCTTTAATGCCAACATTAAAAGGTGGTATAACTTTAGGTTTAGGTGTTCCAGCATTAATGGATTTATTTAGTAAAGATAAAGATGATGATAAAATGGATTTAGATGAATACTACAGAAAAAATGGTATTAACATTGCAGATGTAAGAAATAATCCTTACAATTATTTATCAGCTGCAAATCAAGGAAGTTTATTTGCTGCCGATGGTGGTTTGATGAGAACAGGTTATCAAGAAGGTGGAGATGCAGAACCGGTAGCCAAGAAAACTATGCCATTATTAGATATGGATGGTCAAGAAATGGATTTAAGAGAAGATGGTGGGTTCGTACCATTAGGCAGAATGGAAAGAGCAGACGATGTACCTGCAAGATTATCAAAGAATGAATTTGTATTCACTGCTGACGCTGTAAGAAATGCAGGTGAAGGAGATATAGACAAGGGAGCAGAAGTCATGTATAACATGATGAAAAACCTCGAATCCGGAGGTGAAGTATCAGAAGAATCGCAAGGATTAGATGGCGCTAGAGAAATGTTTAAAACATCACAACGATTAGAGGAAGTATTATAATGGCGACAGAAACCACAATATCGCGACCAGCACCCTTTGTAGAACAACTAGGAAAAGATTTAGCTGAACAGGCCGTAGCACTTACAGGTGTTCCTGTTGTATCAGGTGGCATTGGAAGTCTTTCAAAACAAACAGGTGAGACTGCAGCAGGATTTAAAGCAAGACAAGATGCTGCAAGAGCATTTACAACAAGACAAGAAAATTTAGCAGGACTTGCACCAAAAGTTGCAGGTCAAGATGCATTACAAACACAAGCACAAAAGTTAGCACTACAAGGTGTAGGATCATATCAACCTTTTCTACAACAAGCTCAACTAGCATCAACTGCATCATTTAACCCACAAATTGCACAACAGTTTATGTCACCATACCAATCACAAGTTATGGAAGCATCACTTGCAGAGTTTGATAGAAATTCACAAATGCAACAACAACAAATTGCAGATCAAGCAGTAGCATCAGGAGCTTTTGGTGGTGGACGTGAAGGTGTTATGCAAGCAGAATATCAAGCAGGTTCAGATAGAAACAGAGCACAGTTACAAGCAGGATTATTAAATCAAGGTTTTCAACAAGCTCAACAAGCAGCACAACAACAGTTTCAAAATCAACAAGGTCTAGCTCAATTAGTACCTGGATTACAAGGAACAGATATTTCACGTTTAGGTTCATTGGGCGCATTGAATCAAGCGCAAACACAAGCAGGGTTTGATGCTACAAGAGAAGCAAATAGAATGGCAGCTTTCCAACCACAAGAACAATTACAAAACTACGGTAACCTTGTTACAGGTATCATGGGTGGAATGCAGGGATCAGGAACACAAACACAACAAATTCCAAACCCAGGGTTCTTACAAACTGCATTAGGTGCAGCGGCTACTGGAGCAGGGATATACGGGGCATTAAAAAGACCTTAATATGACTAGAACTTTAAAAAGACCAATGTTTAGAATGGGTGGTTCTACAAACTCTGGTATTACATCAGGGTTAGATCAACCAAGAAAACAGTATAGTCAAGGAACAGATCCATACGATAGAGCTTTGAGTACAACTGAAAGAGCTATGAAAGATCTTGAAAGATTTAAAGGAGAAAATACAAGATCAGATAGATTACTACCAGGTAGTTTACCAAACTTTTTAACTTCATTTGGTTTAAATCTAATGTCACAAACACCAAGAGGTGGTTTGTTAGCTACAGCTGCAACCGCAGCTAAAGAACCTTTTGCAACTTTTCAAGCAGCACAGTTAGCTAAAAAAGATGACAAGATGAAAAGAGCTGAAGACTTATTCTCTGGTGCATTAGCATCTGAATATGATCTTGAAGAACAAAAACTAAAAAATTTAGGTGATGGTAGTGATGGTAGATTATCTCCAGAAGTTGAAAGAGATATTATTACAAATGCTCAACAAACTATATTTGATCAAAGAGCTATTATAAATAATCCGGAATCAACACCAGAAGAAATTGCAGCTGCTAAAAATAGAATTACAATTAATCAAAACGTTCTTGTAAAAGAATTAGGTGTACCACCTGAATATGCAGCGATACTTGGTGACCCCGATTTATTTGGTGATGCAATGGCTGATTATGTACAAACAGAAAACAAAAGAAGAATTGATGAGTATGTAGCAGCCAATCCTAATGCTACTCCTAAAGAAATACAAGACAACGTACCACAAATGCAAGAAGGTACGGCACAAGCTAGAGACTTTACAATAGACCAATTAAAACAAAAATACTATTACAACGATGGTGGTAGAGTAGGTTTAGCTTTTGGTGGAGATCCAATGATGCCAGCAGTTGCTGAAGCTCCCAAAGATGAAGTTCAAGATTTATCTTACACAGAACTTAGATCAAGATTACCACAAGAAATATCAAACGATATTGTACAACTATTAGCTAATAGTAAACAAGCATTGATGGACTTTGCAAATATTCAAACGGGTGAAGACATCGCATCATTTAATCAACAGTACGACGTAAATCTGACATTACCACAGGGAGCTTAACATGGAGCCCTTTAAACCTAAAGATAATAGAATTGTTATCGACAAGGATACAGTAGCAGATACTTTAAAATCTACA
>Ga0208791_1000974_pt1 | contig 11374 bp, 7 predicted proteins | sample 11_taG_FD_184084 | JGI IMG/M metagenome (GOLD analysis project Ga0208791, IMG submission 184084) | Marine viral communities from the Subarctic Pacific Ocean - 11_ETSP_OMZ_AT15265 metaG (SPAdes) (version 2) | ecosystem: Environmental > Aquatic > Marine > Oceanic | place: Pacific Ocean | collected...
TTATAACGTATCATACCTTGTGCGTTTGGTGTTGGGCGTTCTGCTGTAGTGCCCACTGGTATTGTTATTGCGCCATCGCCTGTAATAGTTACATTATCTGCTAGTACTGATAGTTTACCTGTTCCATCTGGATCAAGTATAATATCACCATTGGCATTACTAACACCCATAGTATTATTATTAAACGTAAAGTTACCAATGTTAGCACTTGATAAATTTGTGCCTTTGTTACCAATAAAACGTGCGCCTACAACATAAATTGATTTTCCACTAATACCACTTGGTAAATTATCACCAATAAAGTTAAGAACACCACTTTGATAATCAAAATACCATTCGTCATTATTACCACTACCAGCGGCAAATAGTTGTGTACCAGTTGTTTGCGGAGCGGCTGCTCCTGAATTATCCAAGTAAACTTTTACTAAGTAAGTTGAACCAAATTCTACTGGAATCCAATCTGTTAAATTTGTTTTCCAAGTACGGCTTGGAGTAGCTGTGGCATCTGCTGTTGTTTCAATAGTAGCAGTACCATTTCCGCTATCGTCATAAAGTTCTACAATTGTACTTGAGGATGAAGGTTTAGTTGCAGGAATTTGAGAAGCGTCTTGCCAAATGTTATCGCCACGTATTAGTAAAGGACTAGCAATGCTTTCGTTTGTTGCCGCCTTAACACTGTTTATATCTGTCTTTGCTACGCCGTAACCTAGCTTTTTCCAAAGCCAGTCTACCTTTTGCGATTCATTAATAGCCATTTCTCACCCTCATGTTATACTCAATGCTGTTATCTTCTGGTTACTGCTTAGTGCAATACGTACTAAGGCAACATTATCAAATGCGTTAGTTAGGTTTTCTGTACCCAACGTCATTGTATATGCTCCACTTAGTGCAGTATTAGTAGCAATAATATCGCCACCAGTGCTTGCGCACCCGTCACTACCATTACCACCATTGCCTATATTTGCACCAGGAACACCAGCACCTCCATACTGTGTTCCACAATCTAACCATCCATTAATTGTACTTGTGTTATCTATAGTTGTACCAGGAGCGGCTATCCATACGCCGCTTACGCCAGTGGTACTTGTTATGTTAATATTAAAGTTAGCAACAACTGATCTGCGGAAAGCAATAGTAATATATTGTGTGCCAGTATCGCCACTTCTATCTGGTCCAGTTGGAAGATAGCCAGTACTATAATCGTTGACATTATGTTCTATCACGCCCAGTCTTATTGTTGCTTCTTTTGTACCTGCTACTCCAGGATCAGCTAATTCAGAGTAAACATTATTTGTATAAAAATTAGTTGCTGCTGGTATTGTAGGATTATCTGTTGTGGCACTACTAAAGTCAAATGCACGTACTGCATCATCATTAAATGTTGAACCTAAACTACTACTAACATCAATTGCTATTTCACTAATACCAGTTTGACTTGCTGTATGTACTTGAATTATTTCTGATGGTGCTTGATATGAACTTGCGCCATAGATATTGTTTGATCTATGTCTAATGTTTTCAACAGTTCTAACATTGCTACTAGTAATGTTTACAGTCAAATCACCAAGTGTGTAAGGAATTCCGTTACCAGTATCGGCATTTGGAATGCCACCTGTTAAGAACGATGAAGTTCCGTCAATCTGTGCATATGTATAATTTTGATTACCAATTGAACTTTGTGATGTGCTTTCTAAATTGCTACCACTAGTAACATTAACAACACTTGTTGTATCTCTATATGCTTGTCCAATAAAGCTATCTACAGTAACACCACTTAGTGTAAGTGAAGGGCTACCACTGTTATAGTAAGGTATTCCTGAAATGTATCTGTATGTTCCTGCGCTGTTTTCTGATACTGTACCTGCTGTAACTGTAGGTACACTTGTAATATTGTCTTTTACAAATTCAACAGTGTTAGTGTCGCCAGTAGCATCATGACTTAATTGGAAACTGTTTACACCTGCTGAAATTGCGTTTGCCGCTTTACTAATTTTAGCTTTAAAGCCTGTGTACAATCCAGGATGGTATATACTGCTATTGAAGCTAGTACTGCTACCACTAGAATTTAATAAGTTGTAATCTTCTTCGTCTGTAACAACAAGACTTGAATATGTTCCTGCGTTATCTGCATTAGTGAACGTAACTGTACCATCAGCACTGCCATTTACTAGAGCAGTAAGTGTACCAGCATCTGCATTATAAGCATATGTACTGATTACAGAAGTTTCAAGTTGTCCACTTGTATTATTTGATAAGTCAACATTGTTGCCAGCACTTAATGAAGTACCGCCAGTTAGGTCTGTAAATCCACTTGCTAGTTTTGGACTGCTTCCTTCATCATTAGCAAATAAGATAGTTTTAGTGCTTAAACCATCTGGTGTAGCAATGTTAGGATCATATACTTTTAATTGCAACGTTGCGCTTGATGGGATTGCCGCTGGGTCTGCTGTTGTATGTGAGTTTAAGGTTAGTGTTAATGTATCTCTACCTGTGCCACTTGATGTACCTGCACCCCATGTATGTGGTAGTCTAGTTCCAGAAACACCGCCGGCTGCTGAATCATTTGCAATACTATCTTGACTTGAACTATCGCCCCAATCTATATTGTAAGTTACGTCTGCCATAGTAGTATTAGTAGTAATATTACGCATGTGTAAATCATTACCTTCAATAACATATAAATCATTACCTGTTAATGCAGTTCCGCCTGACGATGCTCTATACAATTCAAATGCCGCAACTGGGTTTGCTGTGTATATAATAATATAATCTGTTCTTGTTGAACTTGCTTCGCTACCAGCACTTCCACTTATAGCACTATTATTGTATGCTCTAACAACCACAGTGTAAGGACTACCAATATTACTTGCGTATACATGACTTGGTGTATATGTTGTTACACCATTTGTATTTGTTCCATCGCCCCAATCAATATCATAACGATTTGCCGTTCCGTCAACTACTAAGTTAAGTGTTACTGACGTTCCAGCACCGCCACTTGTTGGTGTTCCGGTAAATGTTACACTACGTACAAATGTATTGTTACGAACATTTTCTAATGATTCATTAAGTTCGTCTAATACGTCTGCTACTTTATCTGCATCTGTGAATCCCAAGTATGCTCCGTCCTGCCAACTACTATCTGTTGGCGTACCTGCTGTTGCTTGTATATTATTTTCAGCAAAGTCTTTTGTAATTAAGTCTTGTGGATTGGTTGGTGTATATCCTGCAGCCGCTGTAATTTGTCCAGTAGCGCCAATAGACATACGCTCTACACCACCAGTATAAAAATCTAGTTCATCATTATCTGCACCTGGTGCAGTTTCTGCTTGGATGTAAGTGTCTTGGTCAACATCTTTAACTCCGCCTAGTGAGCCCCATGCTGTACCATCATAACCTTCAAAAGTAGTATCCTCACTATTGTAACGGATCATACCTTGTGCCGCTGTAGCTGGACGTTCTAATATTGTACCAACTGGCAGTACAAGAGCACCATTAATGTCAACACTAATAATATCAGTATCACTATCAAGTGTTCTTAAGAACACTGTATTCCAGTTTTGGATTAATGAGCCTAAGTTATATGTGCCGTTTGTGTCTGGTACAAAGTCACTATTAACATCTGCATTGAACACAACATTGTCAGTAGCATCGTCACCAATAGCAATACTGCCACTTGACCCTGCTTTAAATGTAGCAATACCATCTACAGTAAGTGTGCCGTCAATTTGTACATTTCCAGCAACATCTAAATCAGTACCAACAAATAATTTTTTAGCAATACCAACCCCACCATCTACAACAAGAGCACCGTCTGTAGTAGTTGTTGAATCAGTTACATCATTTATATTTGTAATGCCAGTAACATCAAGTGTTCCGCCAATAACTGTATTACCAGTTGCTCCGGCAATAGTTACTTCAGCAAGAGTATCACCAAATTTAAAATCACCAGTAGCACCAATCTGCATACGCTGAGTGCCATCTGTAAAGAAATCTAGTTCGTTATTATTAACACCTGGTGATGTTTCTGCAATAACATATGTATTACCATCAACATCACGGACGCCGCCAAGTGTACTCCACCCTGCACCGTTATAACCTTCAAAGGCTTGTTGTTGACTGTTAAATCGAATTTGACCGCTTGCTGCTGTCGGTCGTTGCGCTGTATTACCAACTGGGATTGTAAATGCACCAGTCGTATTTACTGTTATGCTCTGACTACTAGAGCTAATCCTATCTCGTTGATGATCAAAATTTATGGCCATGTAACTCTCTCACAATACTTTAATGTATTTATGCGGTGAGTTGAGTCATTTCGTTAAACTGTTTTATAGCAAAATCAAAACACATTTTCGCTTCTTGAGCCATAGAGTCTTTACAACGGCTGCGTATTTCTTTTTTAATTTCGTTGACATCGCCATCAAAATCATACATTGTACACGCACCAGGTACACGTTTTTTAATCATTTGTCCGCCACTTAGGTCGCCCATGTGGTGTACATATATGTGTGCGAATAAATCATGGTCATTTAATGTTTGGATATGGTTAACATACTCTGTTGTACTTTCTAATAAGTCAATATTTTGATGTAACAATAGTTCAGTTGCATCCACTAATATTTTGTCAGCACGTTGTATTGATTCAATACCAGTAAGTAGCCCACGACTATGTGCAAGAGATTCTAATGCACTATACTTGTGATATTGGTTTAGTAAAAAAGTTCCATACACAACAGGATTTATACTACCACTCAGCAGAGTTTTAACAAATCCACATCTTTCAGCGGATCTATGATGTTCCATAGTTAATTGTTTAAGGTTGCTCATACTATTATGTTAACACAAATTAATTTCTACGTCAAGTTCTAATTATTGAAATACCGGATAAAACCATCGGACCAGATAATGAAACACTAGGAGCACTACTGCCACCAAAAGGTGTACTCACTGGAATAGTTGCTTGGTAAAGTATTCTACGTGGACTACCTTGAAGTGCATTATAGTCTGAACTCCAACTTGCTGTAGGACTAGTAACTTCTGTTCCTTCGTACATGTCTGCTGTTGGTTGTTCTTCTAGATTATTTTGTATCCAATTACGCAGTTCTTCATATGTCCAGTCTCTATTATACTGCATCACAAGTGCTAAGAAACCACAAGCAACAGGACAAGCAGCACTAGTACCACTAAAGCGAGTATCTCTACATCCACTAATTACAGATAGTCCAGGATAGCTGTCATCTGTTCTAGCAACATCAAGTCCATAAGTACCTTCTGTTGCAGCTAATGTTCCATCTGCTGGAGCATACAAATCAATTGCGTTACCCATATCACTGTAGTTTACTTTTCTATCTTGACTAAAACTTCCAGTCATATCGTCATCTAGTGCGCCAATATTAATTGCTGGAAACTTAACTGTAGTATTACCTTGTGCAGTTTGACTTTCTGTTTTACCAATATGTTGAGGGAAGCCTCGTCTGTTTGTTGAGCCTGTTACGTTAAATCCAAACTCAGTAAATGTATCTTGATAGAATGTATTAGTGCTGTTGTTGCTAATACGGTTATCGTAATTTGGATGATCTGGATTATATTGCGGTTGATTACTATTTCCTGCGGCGCAAACCATAATCACACCTGCTTGTGTAAGTTCGTCGCCAGCTTGTGTCATACTGTTGTCATACATTTCTGACTTCCAACGACCACTGTCACCTGTTGCACCCAACCAACTAATAAATCCTGGTTCATTACCTGTTCCGCCATATGCAACTGCTGAGTCTGTTCTCCAGTAGTAATGGCTACCGCTTTTATTACTGGCTCTATATCCCCAACTATTTGAACTCATTGTTGGATCTTTTGTTCCAAATGTTGGATTTACTGGTTTGTACTGATGAAATACTTTTTGCAAATCAAATCCAATTTCCATACTTCCAGGGTTACCAGTTCCGTATAAATTTAAGATCCATTTGTTAGCATTGTATGCCCAACCGTGTGTACGTCCAAATATTAAACTAGCACACTGTGTTCCGTGTGTACCAGTAGTAGGAAATGTTGTATTACTACCATTAGAAGCATTTCTTGTATAGCTGTTACTGACTGGAATGTTACCAAATGACGCCAAACTTGCACTACGTTGACTACTGTTTTGCCACCAACTACGTGCAACACTCTCCACAGGAACAGTTGTGCCGTCCCAACGTGTCATCAGTCTATTTGTTGGATCAGCATCAAACCAATCTGGGTCAATATAATAAGGAGCGTCTAATACTAAATCTAAACAATCACAAATACCATTTCCTGGCAGTACATTACCGCCTTCATAGTCACTTGGGTTAACTGCATTTACAACACCACTATTGATAAACTCCGTGTGTCCTATCCAACTAGCATTATCAGCACATATGATATCAACATTTTCTCCAGCACCAACTTGTGCTACTGTGGCATTGATAGCAACGTTTTCTGCGGTACTACTTGTTTTCCAAGGGTTTTGCTTTGTTTGCATTCTATACAAAGCAGTTGTACGATTTAATGTAGGCTCAGCATTACTAAAATTACTTTGTACACTACCACTACCAACAGTCCACATTTGATAATTGTTATATGGATCTGCCCATCTATCTGTTAGTGTATTATCAGTTGCACAATGAAATTCATCTTCAGGTGGCATATATTTTTCAGGATATTTTTCTGGACTTTCGTTAATAAACTTTACACGTTCATCACTTTGTAATTCAGTTGCTTCTTCTAGTGTAAGCAAGTAACTACCACGTGTTGGGCTGTGTAGTTTTTCGTCTTCTACTGTAACTTCTCTACTTGGTACACTGGCATATATATTTCCGTCTGCAATAAGTTCGGCATGTAGTTCGGCCCATTGATCAGTAGTATGTGTTCCTAGTGTATAATATTTTTCGCTCATTTGTTATTCCCCTATTGAACCGAATATATAAACGCTGCCGGCTCTTGTACTAGAACCATTGGTACCTCTGCCTGTATTACCTACACCTATGTTCTGGATTAGCCAAAGTGTTATTCCATAAGTATCTGGGGCATCTAAACCAGCTAAACCAGTAGCACCAGTCAAATTCAAAATATTACCGCCCGAAGATGTACCGCCACTGCCACCTGCTCCATTTGTTCCAGCATTAGCCACCATCGTTGTAAATCCAGAAACACTCGAGGTAACAGTAAAAGTTCCTGAAGAATTACTAACAGTGATTGTTTGCCCTGCTGTTAGAGAAACCGAACTGTATGCAACACCACCGGAGCCACCTCCTAAACTGCCACCATTACCAATAGCTAAAATCTTGTACGTTCCAGCTACCAAAGCTGTGTAAGTAGCACTGCCGCTGATTACTTGCCTAGTTTCAATACTAGTACCACCGCCACCAGCTCCTGCTACTGCGGTATCTACGTATGCTTTAGTTGCTGCATGAAGATTACTACTAGGAGCACCACTTAGTGTTAATGTGCCAGTCATAGTACCACCTGACAAATTTAGTTTGTTATTTGTTAAATTTGTTACATTTGAGTTTGTTGTAGTTAGATCAGATTGATTAGCTAGTTCAACCCATGCACCTGCATGAGCAAAATATCCTTTACCTGTACCATGAACATGAGCAAACATACCATGATAGGTAGAAGCACTTGGTAGATCATTTGTTGCTGAATATACGTTAGCAAATAACATTTTATTACCGTTGCCGTTAATATCACCACTCATAGTACCACCTGCTAGTGGTAGCTTAGTTGCTATACTATTTGTTGTTGTAGTTGCAAAGTTAGGATCATCACCTAATGCCGCTGCTAGTTCGTTCAGTGTATCTAATGTACCAGGAGCACTGTCTACTAAGGCTGCTACTGCATCTGTAACATCTTGATCTGATGCTAATGATCGCCATGTACCATTTTCATAAACTTCAAATTGATTTATAGTGGAGTTATAAATCATATCTCCGTTGCTAGCAGTTAATGCATTTCTCTGTGTGGTGGTTAAATTTGCTAATCTTAAACTAGTGTCTTGGACTTCTACCGTGCTAGTAGCGTCAAATTTAATCTTGTCTGCTGATCTTATTACTGTCATTGAATAAACTCCTGTTATACATATTTATAAACGCTAGTCATAAAAACAGGGGCCGTAGCCCCTGTTTCTTGTTTATTAAAACAATTACATATTATGTAAATGCAAGTTGACCTGTTGTTACAGCAATTTTTGCTAGGTAATCAGCAGCATTACCAAGCGAGCTTGCTTGGTTGCTTAGTTCTACATAACCATAACGTGTCATGAAGCTAACTACTGGCTCAAATGTACTTGGGTCAAGTACTGTACCACTACTCATTAACGGAATGTATGGGCAGTAGAACGCAGCCGCATCAGTTTCTGTTGCGCCTTTGTATCCTACTAGTACATCATCGTTAGCTGCGTACTGGTTTACGTATACTCTCATTGTACCGTTTAGTGTACCAACGAATTTTGTATTTGTTGGTGCTTCAAAAGTACCTTCTGTGCTACGTGCGAATGCTGAAGTTGTAGCACTCTGTAGTACTGTTAGTACTGTTGGACTTACAACCGCCCAGTTACCTGCACCACGACGTGTGCGAGCTGCGATTGTGTTTGCATTTTTGTTGATTAGAACTGCAAGAGCTGCATGCTCGTCACCAACAAATGTTGCTGTACCACTTACGCTACCTTGTGCGTATGTGTCTGATGCTGCACCAGCAAGACTTGTTAGGCTTGCAATGATTTCTTGATCAATTTCAGCAGTAATTTCTTGTGCAAGAGCTTGCATAATTTCTGCTTCAACGTCAAGACCATGCATGCTTTGTGCGTCTTGTGCTGCTTCAAATGTCCAACGTGCTGATAGCTTACGTGATTTAGCTTCAACAGTTTGCTTTAGAACTTGAATGCTTAGTTTTTTACCAGCATCGCCTTCTAATGCGCTTGTTGCTGCCGCTTTATCGTCTGCTGCACCTGAATAACCAGCTGCGATTTTGAATGGGCTTAGTGCCTCATCGCCTGCTGATGTGTCAATACCACTTGTTGAGTTAAATGCTTCTGCATAACGTACACGAAGTGTGTGAATTTGTCCAACTGGGCCTGTCATAGGCTGTACTCCAACGATCTCGTTGGCGATAACAGTTGGCATAACACGTCTAATTACTGGAAGAATTACTTTGTTAAGTGTTGCTACGTTTCCTGCTTGAGTTGCACCAGTTGTAGCTGCCTCTGCGAGGTAGTTCTTAGTGTTCTCAAGTGTTGTTTCCATCACTTTTTTCTTAGTCCCAGTTAGACCGTCTGTTAGAGCTACTTTAGTTTCGCTCCAATTTTCCATTAGGTTGTCTGCCATTTCGGTCTCCTTAACTAATACCGGCTAGTTTTTGAAGGTAAACAATATCAGCTGTCTGCGTGTCAGCTGATGCTGATGCTTTGGCTTTGTCACCAGTGACTTCTGTTACAGATTCACTGAGTACCTTCTTCTGTGGTTTTTTAGCATCTTCCTTCAATACTGATGGTAGATACTTATTAAATGCATTTTGTAGCTTGTCAGTTTTTACGCTTTCAAGCAATGCACCCATAATCTCTTTATGGTCTTTGCTGAGAGGTTGCATCATTTCTTGCATAATTTGCTTTCTTTCTGCTGTATCAGCAGCAATACGAGCACGTTTTGCGCTCTCTTGTACTAATACTTCTTTCTCAGCAATGGCTTTGTTTTTGTTTTCAATCTCACCTTGTAGACCTTCAACTACTTTTGATAACTTAGAAACTTCTGTTCCTTCGTTTAAGTAGCTGCCCATAAACTCAGCTGCAAACGTTTCGAAAATCTTACGACCAAAGGTATTTTCTTTAGCTGTTTTAATATCTTCACGTAGTGTGTTAAGTTCACTCTTGAGTGTGTTCTCAAGAATTCCGTTAACTTTTGTTGCGGCTGTTTTTACGAAGTCTGCTTTAGTTTGATTAATAACTTCTTTGCCTTCTTTAATCATTTTGACTTTTGCTTCAACTAGTGAGCGTTTGTCCTCATGAAACTCATTGAGCTCCTTAGTGAGTTGTTCCATAACAAAGCCTTCCAGCCTTGACATGTTTGATTCTTGAACAACTCGGTCTTCGCGAAGTTCGTTAATTTCTTTGCGAAGTGTATCCATCACAAATGAATCAAGCAGTTTTGCATGCTCTTTCATATGCTTGCGATAGGCTACACGATCTTCTGCAACTTTAGCTTTGTCTGCTTGGAACTCTTCAAGTTCTTTTGCAATAACATCACCAATCATTGTGTCTGCGGCTTCAACAATCTGCGCTTTGTCATTTTCATAACGTTGTGCAAATTCTTCTCTAAGTTCAGCTGTGATTGTCTCACGAGCTTCTGTTAGTTGGGTATCCCAAGCCTCAGATAATGAAGATCTGACCTCTTCGGAGAGCGTATTTGAGTTTAATAGTTCATCCATTGCATGAGCCATATTAATCTCTCCTATACTTCAGGTTTTTTATAAAATTTGTCACCTCTTCCTGGAGATAACGTTGTGCGCCTTTGTCGTGTCTAGTTGCGCTAGCGACATCCAAAAGTACATTACCCCTACTATGATTCATAATTCTTTCATAGATTGGATCAGGGTAAGCATCAGGAGCACTTGGATTTGCTACGATGTCTACGGTAATAATCTCAAAATCTTTAACTACTCCGCTTTCGTTAACATTGCCACTGCCTCGGCTTGACACGCCTAGTTTTACACCACTCTCTAATAGGGTTTTACAAATATTTCCCATTGGAGTTGGTAGAATTTTAAGTTTGCCGATCCCATTTGCGCCGTCTGTATCCATTTCTGTGATCATGTGACTTACACGATCTAAATTGATATTCAGGTCATCTGGATGATCAGCTTCACCTAATACACTGTATCCACCTTTAATTTTTTCATTGATACTTTTTACAGCACTATGAATTTCTTCTTTGGTATAGATACGATTGTTTTGGTTGCGTACATCGCCTTCAATAAAGATACCTTTCATGTACAGGCTTTTGCCACCGTGAGCTTCTTCGATAGCTTCGGTGACAATATTTGCCTGATTAAATGTTAAGTGTTCTTTTAGCGAGGTAAACATATTACTTCATTCCTCTGATTGGACTGTCCGACTTTGTGTCTTCACGCTTTGGTGCAGGTGCTGCACTTGGCGATCCGGCTTCTTGTGGACCTGTTACACCCATGTCTTTCACAGCAGGAGCACTTGGTTTAGCGCCTTCTTTTGTGTCTGTTGGGTGTGGAGAAGCATGTGCATTACCAGCGCCTTTGGCTACTGGACTGCCTTTGTCACTGTTATCACTGTGTGATACACTAACTGCTGACATTGTTGCGCCTTCTTCCATTGCTTCAACTTCGTCTGCTT
>Ga0208791_1000976_pt1 | contig 11361 bp, 5 predicted proteins | sample 11_taG_FD_184084 | JGI IMG/M metagenome (GOLD analysis project Ga0208791, IMG submission 184084) | Marine viral communities from the Subarctic Pacific Ocean - 11_ETSP_OMZ_AT15265 metaG (SPAdes) (version 2) | ecosystem: Environmental > Aquatic > Marine > Oceanic | place: Pacific Ocean | collected...
ATCCGTTTATCTCGACTATTACATGTTCATCTTCCAGATAGTCAAAGTTAAAAGCAAAGTCTGTTTGCGAAGCTGTCGCTGTGTAGTCTACGTAAGTGGTGGCCATGATGTTATATTATTGTCTATTGGGCGAAGAGTTCAAGCACTTAGTCAGCAGAAAGTATTTCTAGTATGGAAACAGGTCGTCCAGTTTCATCTGCTTTCATCTCTAAGTTTTCCATTATATCGAATAAACTTACATCTTCTTTGTTAATAAAATCGTCTAACACGTCAGGGTCTTTCAACATATCCTTCTGTGTTTGTTTGTAAAATTTATGAAGTAGTGTATCTAAATCTTTTAAACCTTCGTTAACAAGTGCGTCAGGGTTAGTTTCACTAGCAACGAAACCTTTATCAAACTTTTTCTGCCATCTACTGCTACCTATTAAATCAAAAACAGCGTCTTCAATATGCAGTTTCTTGCCCTTCACCCTGACCTGCGTGTCTCTTAATCTATGATCAAAAGCATAAGATAATGTCATTCCATCAGAGTTTCTAAAGTCAGTCATACGTACACCGGGGAATAACATCGATGGTTTCCTTCTTATATTACCGTGGGTATCTGTTGCTATTATTTCCTCAAACTCCGTGCGTTGTTTTTGTCTTCTAGGTGCTTGCCTTACTACAGCTTCCGTTACCCAAGTCTTATTAGATATTTTATCGTTACCTAGTAGGTCTGTCTTTTTATTAATAGGCATCCAACCTAAAACAGAGTACATGACTCTATCATAAAATGTACCCCCTCTTAAATCAGCTATAGCTGCGTCTCCTTCTGCTTCGACCGCTTGTACTATTTTACGAGCTTGTGCGGGTACAGGTACGTAACTAGCAACCAATCGAGTGAAAGCTCCTGTAAGTACTTCTCCTTCTCCGCCTACAATCTCCTCAAAGTTCTTAACACCTTCGGCTAGAGGCATTGCTTTAGAGAGTTGTATGAAAGACTGTTTAAACACCGACCATCTGTTTTGGTCTTTTGTTAATATCTTAATACCTTTTTCTTCTTCTATAGCTTTTACTCTTTCAAACGCCATCATGTCGGCATATAAAGCAAGAGGAAAAGACCAAGGCAAAGCAGCTGAGTAATCACTGCCAAAAGCTTTAAAGGATTCCATGCCCGACTTAACTCTTTGATCATCTGTTAACCACGCTAGTGATCCTGTAACTGTACCGTTTAAAGCCCCTAGGCCTCCTATAAAACCTATAGCAGTTCCTATTAGCCCATCAGTGAGAAGTTCATTATTATACTTAGCTCTTCTAACTAAAGCTGTTTTTAACCTATTATCTAACGTATTAAATTCCTCCCTAAAACTATTAAGAGTAGCTTCATCTAAATCAGTCTTATTTAACTGTTTACTGACTACATCCATTTCAAGTTGTATACTCCTAATCATCTTATTGTAAGGATTTGCTGTTTCTCCTATACGTTTAGGTAACTCAAAAGGTGTCACTTCTAAAACACCTATTGCGGATTTAGCAGGAGCTGCTACAAGCCTCGCACCTCTGTAAACAGCACGGATAGGAACTCCAATATAAGGTAAAAAAGCGTTGACGGTAAAACCTAATAAACCATCGTCATTGCTTAAATCTTTTAGATTATTAATTAATTTCTCAGCACTGTTAATATATACATCTTCTAGTTCATCAGTGTTACTAGCGAATAACAATTCTTCACGAACTTGATTTACTTCGTCCATGAACTCGTGTGTATCGTTTAATACTTCTAGTCCGTCGCTGTCCACCCACGCTGAATTGTATAATTCTTCTGCTCTTTGTTTTTGTTTATCAGCATCATTAGGAAACTCTAGTAAAGCTTTCTTATTGGACTCTGAGTATATACGAGCCTTTACTATTTGCCTCTTAAACAACTCATCAACTGATTGAATACCACGCACACCTAATGATAAAATGTGCTTAAACTTTCCCATCAATACAAAATCGCCTAAAGAAGTAGCCACATTATCCACAGCTTCCGCCTGTCTTTTAGCGTCCCTAGCGGCTTTAGCTATCAAAGCGTGTTCCCCTCTAGGCATACCTACTGTACTTATTTCGTCAGCAAGCCTTCCTGCTCTCCTATCTGTTGCACTTATATTCTCTGCAAAAGTTCTACGAAGTGCTTCGCCTAAACCTTTAGTGTCGCTTAACATTTTAAAAGCACTTGCCATTTCTATCTGTGCCATCTTATTAGCGACAGGCATACCTTGTGGTAGACTAGATAACCAAGCTGAGGGTATTCTAAAAAACTGCTTAAATCCAGCACCTATACCAGTAGGAACACCAGCGAACACGGAAGGTAATTGATCGATTAAAGCCATCTGTCTCGCTTGTTTCACGCCTCTTATAAACTTTGTGCCTTTTGTAGCCACATCAGCTTCAAGAGCTGCAAAGAATGCTTGATTCATATCATCATATAACATTCTGTTTTGTTTTTCTTTTGAGTCATTTACTACAGCACGATCTAAATCTGCAAGCTTCTGCCTCATTCTTTTCTTAGAGGCAGTTATTTTCTTCTGTAACTCCTTAACTTTACTAGGTTTACTAGGTAACTCAGGTTTAGGTGCGACTTCTTTTCTTAATTCAGAGATAACACCCCGTCCTTCGACCTCAGCAAGCCTAGCTAAGTTGTCTTCTAACTGCTCTATCTTTCCAACCTCCGCTTCAGCTTCCTTGTAGAAACGAATACGATCTTCTAAGTCTTTTTCCTTTGGGTCTTTCGGTTGCTTCTTCTTACCTTTAGTAGTAACTTCGTCTAATGCAGCGTCGTCACCAAACCTTTTACGGAGTTCATCTAGCTCTTTCTCAAGCTTTGTTATCTTTGTTTGAAAAGCTTTCTTTAAGTTCTCCGCTTTCTGTTTCTCAGTAGCTTCTTTCTTCTCTCGTGCCTTTGCTCTACGTGTAACCTTTTTATCAATAGCCTTACCTGCTTCTTTAATACGTGGCTTTACTTTAACAAAATCATCGAACAACTCTTTTATGTCAGGATCGTCCGATATAGTTGTTCGACCTAGTTTAGCCTCAATGCTTATTTCTAATTTACCTAAAGCAGCATCTTCTAAACGTGAACGGTAACTATATTTGGATAACCATCTATACTTATCAGAATCCCTGCGGGCAGCTTGTAATATACGCCCTCCCGTAGTCTCAACTATATCCTTTACTTCAGTATTAAGTTTACGAAAGAACCGCACTTCAGATAACATAGTTTCGAGAGCTTCTATATCGTCAGCGTTCTTTGCTAGTTTTCTTAATTGATTATTTAAATTAGTATATGTTCGGTTATATATTTTCTTAGCTTCTCTTTCTATCAGTGCAGACTCTTGAGACATATTGTCTTTGCTCATTTTAGAAAGTCTAGAACGCAAAACCTCAAAAGCTTCTTCTCGCTCGTCATCTACAAAACGAGGTAACTCAGGTTCTTCTGCTTTTGGCTTTTCCTTATCTGCAACGGGAGGTTCAACAACTTCTTCTTCCTTCTTAATTAGAGGTTCGTCTATATCTCCTACTTCTTTAGGATTTGCTTCCTGTTTAGATAAAGCTTCGTCTGCTGTTTTGATCTCGTTAATAGAGTCGTCTATGAGTTCCTTACTTTCTTCTAGGCTCCTTATCTCCTTCTCCATTTTAAAGCGACTACCTCTACCTCTTCCTCCTAAACCTCTCAACCTTTTCCGTATATCTTCGATGTCTTCATCTATACGAGACTTAGCGTTCTCCGCTGCTTCAGTTGCTTTGTTCCTGCCCCACTTACCTGTGCGAGACCACACAGAAAATAACGTATTAAAAGTACCACCTGCTAAACTAGAAAATAAATAGTCGTATTCGTCTCTATCTTTACCATTTAGTTGTGCCTCTATTTCCTGTCTTAAAGCAGACTCAGCAGCACCTAACGCAGCACCACTAACAAAAGTCTTAGCCCCGTTAACTACCATCTCCCGCCCCTTCCAAGCATTAGCAGCTCCTACTCCCGGCCCTAATCTAAATACTTTATCAGCTGCTTTAGTAACAAGACCTACACCAAACACAGAAGCAGCGATCATTTCACCGCCTGATACTTTGTCTTGTAAGCCGTAAGCCTGTCTTATCTTTTGTCCTATTAAATTAGAAGTAGCCCATATAGCAGCTTCAGAAGCAGCAAGTCCTGCTATACCTGTTACAGTAGATACGGGTTCAGGCGATACAATCCCCACCGTAGACACTCTTTTAGCATTGTTAAACCACTGTAGATACTTCTGCGATCTGTGTAATTTGTGCGTTAAAGCTAACCCCGTGCCTATCTCAACCGTAGCACCCAAGGCTGTACCTGTGATATGTTGACCTGTGCTAAGTTCTTGTTCTGCTATTTGTCTAGCTTCTAATACTTCGGGGGATACTGCTGTAGTGGTAGGTTGTACTACAGGTTCTTCAGTAGGTTTAGGTCGGGATATCTTTTCTACCTGAGAATCAATCTGTTCTTTCTGCTCAATACTTAACCTAGACCGCAGTTGTTCTTTATAAAGCTTGTACTCCTCCTCAGTCATTTAGAAATGTCTCCTGACTGCTCATGAATTGAAACATAGTGTTGTCATCAAACACTCCAAAACTTTGAAACTCATCTCTTATCTTTTTTTCTTCAAGACTAAGGTCTTCGTTCCTCGCATCTTTATCTAACACAGGTCTCCACAATCCTATAACATTTATTTTTTCCTGAATACTACCGAACAGTCGTACATCCATGAAATCGAGTCCAGCCTTTTCTAATATACGAGCAGAGTCTGGTGTGTATTCCTCGAAACCAAAACGAACAAGAGATAGCTTTAAATCGTTTCTATCTCTATTCTTTATCATTGCCTCTCTCTCTTCGTTTATTAAACCTCTATCTATTTTGCCTGATGTATAAGAAGTTGCTACTAATCTACCAGCTTTGTATTTAGATGTTTTCTTTCTTGTTTTAGTTTCGTCAAGAGAGGAATAAATTACACCACCCTTACCTCTTAAAACGCCTTGTTCCTTGCTTGGTTTTAGTTTCTCCTTATCCTCTTTAGTTATAGCTTCAATTCCAAACGATACAGCTGTAGCTTCTACAATACCTTTGTAACGTTCTTTCTCTTGTCGTATTAACTCGTCAGCAAGTGATTGTAGCGTTCTGTCTCTTGTTTCGTCGTACTGAGTTCCTGCGAGTTCTTTAGCTTTTATTTCTAGTTTCTTTTGTATGGCGGGTTCTGCACGTCCTAGGAAATTACCATAATCTAGCTCAAGATCATTGTCTTCAAACTCTGCATCAACCAACTTCAAATCGCTAGTCAATCTACCTTTTATTCCAGTATATAAGGGTTGGTCTTTAATATACTCTCCTGCTGTAAGTTCTTCAGATTTAGTGCGTAGTTCAGGAAACAGTTTAACTTGATTGTTGTATTTCTTACTTAAAAAAGTTTTAGCGTCATTTCCTGTTTTACCGTAATCCCTTACAAACTCTTCTAATATTTTATCTCTATTTTCTTTAGTTAAAGGAATGGGATCAAAAGGAAATTTTAATGCTGTGTCATAACCTTCTTTTATATCATCTACGTTTTCATAATATAAATGTTTTCCTTCGTCACCACTATAGTTTGCTAGTTCACGTAGACGTTGGTTATATAATTGAACAGGAGAGGCAGTGCCGTTAAACAAAGCATCAACTTCCCCTTCTAATTGTTCCGTAGTTAAATTAGGATTTAGGGATGCGAATGAATCTTTTATTTCTTCCGCTGTTATATCAGACAACTGATCTCTTTCCTCTATGTTCTTTATGTTCCCTAAAACACTTACTACTCTATTAGCAAAACGCTTACCTACTTTAGTATCACGCTTCTCATCTAAACTTAGTAACTTATTATTTAGTTTAGCTTCAATAGGATTAAGAACAGTCTTAGCTTGTGTGGTATTAAATATAGGAACACCGTTAACCTTAGAAGCTCTCATAACAGCTAACATTCTACTAGCGTCTGTATATCTTTGTGATGCGTATAAATTATCTAATTGAGTAGCATAAGCAGCTACCAAAGTTTTACTGCGATCCGCTTTGCTTAATTGCGGTAAGTCCTCCGATAAACGCTCATCTGCTATCTCAGCTAGAGACTGTAAGTTAGAGGTATCAAGCGGAGTGACACGTCCTGTAGCAGGGTCAATAATCGGCTTAGTAGCTGTAGAAAGATTTAAACCAAGCTCCTGTACATTGTTATCAAGGATTACATCGTCTTTAGCTTTCTCGTACTTAAGCCTTAATTCGTTTTTATATGGAGCAGTAACTGAACTCCAAAGAGCTTTACCTGCTGTAGTGTTAGCTAGACCTTCTCCAACTTCTCCTACTAAACCATCCCACTCTTCATTAACAGAAGCTTCTAAAGCGTTGTTAAACTCCTCAGTTGTTTTGTACTTCTCTGCATCTATTAAGTCTTGAGCTTTTAAGTTTAAGTTAGGCAGCATAGTGCTATTGATATGTCGCTTTAACAACGTATCTCTAAACGCCCTATCCCTGTTAAAACGAGCCAACGGGTCAAAACCACCACCTCCTTTACCGCCTCTACGCTTTAGCTCTTTAGTTACGTTCTGTTCTTCTATAAGCTCCGCTTCGTCTATACCGATCTGCTCCTGCACCTTCTGTAACTTACCATACTGCTGGAGTATCGGGTTAACTTGACCGAGAGCATCAGCTAAGTCCATCAACTTGTTACGACCAGCTTGTTGTACTTGTACGCTGTACTGACCGCCTCGTTGAATTGTTGGAGAGATACCGGGAACGGCTCCTCCTATACCTTGTACTTGTACTCGTTCTTTAGCCATTATGTTACTTGGTCAGTTGTCTTTCCTCTCATCTGTCCGATCTGTAAGCCGGTAGCATAACCGCCGAGACCTTGCTGAAAAGCACCGAGAGATGCAGCCAAACCGCTAGGACGATTGATAGGTCTGTTAATGCCGATCTGTCTTTGTTGTGTACCGAACCCTGCTTGCTCAAGCTGTAACCCTGTAGCAACCTGCCCTAACTCTTGTTGTCTTAAAATCGCAGAACGGTATCCTCCTTCTTGTCTAACATAGTCATCCATCAAGGCTTGTACAGATGCTCCCGCTACTCCCGACTCTCCAGCAGATACCCTAGCACGAGCTAAAGCTTCTTGTGACTTCTTACTTACTTGCTCAAGTTCACGACCCACAGCTTCCTGCTCCTGTGCTTGACGCATACGAAGAGAAGTCTGTTCCTGTAGAAACCTTTGACGCTCCGCAGCTGCTGCCTGTGCTTGATAAGCTGCTTGTTGTTTAGCTTGCTGCCTCTGCCCTGCAAACTGCATACCAGCCGAAGCCGTTCCTATAGCAGCAGAAGTCGCAGCCAAACCTGTAGCCGTAGCTGAGGCTGCTGATGCCCCTAATGCTGTACCTAATGCTGCAAAAAAACACATATCGTTACTTACTCCTTAATATAAATGACTGATAACCATCTAGTTGGCAATCGTTAAACTCAGCACCCAACCACTTCAACCACCGATAACTAAGGTAGTTTGTCTTCATTACAACATTTGTTAAGTAGTCAAAGCCCTGCATTAACTCATCAACATATTGCTTAGAATGCTTCAAGAAATACTTACGAATCTTTGGCATCTGCCTAGTACCAAGTAACCACACAATCCCTATATCATCACTCCTACGACTGACACCAAAACAGCAGTGCAGTCCTTCCTCACTTCGTACACTGTAGCATTTACTAGAGGAGACAAAGGACTCAACGACTGCATCTTTAGGGTGGTGCATAAGACCGATACACTCAATCATGTCTTCCTCCCTCATATCGTCGTACAAGTCAAAGGCATCCATATCAGGCTGTGCTTGCTCTACTCTAACTTCCATATCTCTTAGCTCTCGGTATAACCATAGACTCAAACTCTGCAGCTAACAGCTTACAAGGCAAGGCTGAATCGCTCTTTATCTCAATAGTTGCTTCATTAGGTTGAGCTTGTACTGCAAATCTAAAGTGTCCGCTCTCAGGTGTAAAGTCGTTAAGAGTGGAGATAGAAGCAAGCAACGCTGGGTTGTAGGGGTACTTGTATGTGTCTCGGAATCGTGGTGTAACTTCCACAGTAAAGTGTCCAGTATCTGCGTATTCAATACTAGCGTTACGAATCGTTTGAAAGGTGTAGTCAGAAGCACTCCGTCCTCCTCGCTCTGTTGGTTGCTTCAGTATCTGATTGGAGAACCTGTACAACATATTGTACGGGATACCAGCAAAGAAGTACTTATCGTCGTGATAATCGTTACCTAACAACCAAAAAGCGTAAGTGTTAAAATCAGTCGATACTTCCCAATAAGATTCCCAATCAGCTCCTACTCCCGGTTCTGTCGCTGCTGTAGATGTATGATCTTGGATACATTTGTAAACAACACCGCCTGTATAACTCTCTCCTGTATCCCAATCTGTTGTTAAACTCTCCCAATTCGTCACAAGGTTTTCCCATGCTACACTGCTTACCCAAGTAGGACGGCTCGCGTCAAAGTCGACTGCCTTCCAGTACTCCGTCCATTCAGCTCCTGCACCGGGTTCCGTTACCGCTGTTCCTCCGTTATCTTGCAAGCAGTAATAAGTAACACCGTTATGATTAACAAAGTCTCCACCGTTATCTACATAACTACCAAGTGCTCCGCTTACTGTACCTGCTGAAGTTGTTGTCCTTGTAAAGTCTTTGAATGTACCACCTTTTGTGTATACTTCTACATTAACAGGATCATAAGGAAAGCCGCTAATTGTAGTAAGTTTAGAAGCTGAGTCATAAGCAACCGTTAAAGCGTCGCCATCCAACCTACTATCAAGGTACAACTTATAAGACAGACCGTCATCAACAAGTCCGTTCTCCATCGTAGCTTTCTCTAGGTGTAATCCTTCTGTGTCCTCTGTCAGCAACAACAAGTCGGAGTCTATAAAGTCAAAGCCTCGTATCTTACGGCTGTATGTAAACTTCATCCAAGCACTCTGTATCTTCTCCTTGTTCTGCCAGTAGTACTTGTAAACAAACAATGTGTAGTCATCAGTGCTAGACTTAGCTACGATCATGTTCTCAGAAGCTGTACCTACAAGATGTGTAATGTTAGAAGGTATAAGCTTAGGCACTTGTGCTGTTATCTCATTAGCTTCAAACACCTCAGTATTGTTATCAACAAAGTATTCATACATCCCCTCAAACGTATCACGCTTAAATGGGAAGTAGATGTAGTTACCTAGAGCAACAGGATCTATATTGTCTGATATGTCGTACTCTGTAACAGGTGATATACTTACAGTCTTAGGAGTTAACAAGTCTGCCCCTCTCAACACAAACTGAGACTGCCTACTAAATAACATAAGCTTCTCTTGGAATGGCAGAGCGTGTTGCAGTTGTGCTACTTTTGTGTGACTGAGTCCTACATCTATAGGAGCACTGTCTAACAACTGTTGGGATGTGGTACGGAAGAAGTTAAAGTACTCATCTGCTTCACTAAAGATAATGTTGCTGTCGGTAAGAATACCCAATCGGTTCTTAAAGAAGAAGATGTCGTTTATGGTAGTACCTGTAAAAGAAGGGAAAGGGTTGGTGTTATTATCTCCTGCACTTCTTGATGCCCACTTAGGTGCTTCTGTCGTATCTTCGTTTGGAGTCTGTAGCTTAAAGGATGTAATAGTGTTTCCTGTAAAAACAGGCTTCAAAGTAACAGGCAGGGTAGTAGGATCAAAAGCATTTTGTAGTGCCTCATATGTCCCAGTAGCAGAACTATCGTTCCACCAACCTACTGTTTCTACCCAAGTTCCTGTGCCAAAGTTCTCTCCGTCTTTTGTCTTGAATTGTACATAGTAATCGTCTTGGGCTAACTCAGCGTCTCCTATTACTTTTACTTTAAAGTTGTTATAACAAACAGCAGGAAGTTCAGTAATATTGTTAACCTCTTTATAGATTACTCCTAGACCTTGATCGGATAAGCCATCAGAAGACCTAATAGAAAAGTCGGAGAGTTCGTATAAATAAGCATCCGACCAAGCTTGAGCAGCTGTAATTGTAGCAGGAGCTTCCACCCAATACTCCGTCCAGTTTGTACCTACTCCCGGTTCGTTGTCTGCTTGTACTGATGTATGTGGTTTTATTAAAGAGTAGTAAGTACCACTGTTCTCCACATATCTTACAGACTTTAAACGGATAACACTCTCTCTTACATCTACTTCGTAAGTTGCTCCCGCTACGTTTGGTATAACAGTTGAGTCTAAAGTAGGAAAAACATAACCAAAATCACCAGCATTCGCAGAAGTAACTGTTTGATATAGCTCCCATCCCAACCAATTAGTACCTACAGTAGGAGAAAAAAACCACTGACCTCTATATATCTGTAACTCTAAAGTAGATGTTAAACTATCGTCATATCCTGTGCCTTGGTGTGTTAATTCTGAAGTAACTAATGATCCATCGAGAGCCGTAGTAATGTACCCTCTAGCTCCCGTACCTGTTGTACCTTGAGTTAAAGTAAACTCAATCTTGTACACATAATCGTTTAAGTTAGTAGGTGAAACAAAAGCGGCATCTCTAACAGGAGCATAAGGTAAACCAAACCCTCCTGATATACCTGCATTTTGAACAGATTGAGTAGTAGCTGTAGAGTTAACGGATATGTAAGACTCTATAAGTTGCTTTAGTTCGTCCGCTATTTTAGTAGTATCAGCGTTGTAACCGCTAGTAGTTCCATTACCAGATCTATAGGTAGCTGCTGATGATCCAGGGTCTGTATGTGAGTGTAGTCCTATAGTACTGTCGTAAGGTACAAGCGTATCGTTAATAAAGACGCTGTAGTTCTTTTCGTAATCTCCTAGCTTTACAACAATTAACGCTTCTTTAGGAGGGACTTTAGAGTAAGTAGCTTCTTCTGTGCTTTTTGCTACTGCCTTCTTCTTATTAACAAGAAATGTATAGTCAGCTACTGTCAGTGCTTTTAAGTCTTCTCTAGGGTTTGTTATACCGCTCAGGTAACTAGCAGCAATAGCAGTAGCTTCTACAGGAATCCTTACTCCGTCCTCTGTATTCAACACACCAAGGCTTACATTAGCACCATTCAGTGAAACAGCTACTACATACTTATTCGATTCATCTCTCTTAACAAAATGAGTAAACAGATCGTTGTCTGTGTCTACTCTGTTCTCTGTCTTTTTAACGTACTCAGTAGGAGGTCGCTTCACTAAACCTTCCACAACAGTAGACCAAGCATTTATCTGCTCATCACTTTGACCGGGATACCTTAAGTTGTCGGGCTGTTGCGATATGCCTTGGACAAGGTTCGGTACACTTGTTACGAGTAACGGCATAGTCTATC
>Ga0208791_1000977_pt1 | contig 11346 bp, 19 predicted proteins | sample 11_taG_FD_184084 | JGI IMG/M metagenome (GOLD analysis project Ga0208791, IMG submission 184084) | Marine viral communities from the Subarctic Pacific Ocean - 11_ETSP_OMZ_AT15265 metaG (SPAdes) (version 2) | ecosystem: Environmental > Aquatic > Marine > Oceanic | place: Pacific Ocean | collected...
GACTCGGTTCAATCACGAAGCGGCCAACCCAATGGACTCCTTTGACTACAAAATCATGTACGAGCTACGGCTCTGCCCAATCAAGAACGAACAATGAGTGACGAAACCTTATACGACCTGCGGTGCTACGTTAGCGACTGCTTCAACCACCGCGAAGGAGCTGGTGCAGACAGCGGATACATGCGACTCACCAAGCTGATGCAAGAAGAGTACGACCTCGACAACAACGACGTGGACGAGGTGGTCAGCGAAATCGAGGACATGCTGTCCAAGTTTATCATGGAGAACTCCCCAAAATTTACAGACAATGACGAGTAAAGACATCCAAGACTACATCGAGATTGACCTCGGAAAACCCATGCGTCACGATCCTGAGATGCTCCTCGAAGCAACACAAGAAACCGCATCCACCTTTGACCTTGACGAGTGGAAAGTCCTTCGCTTGGTGCTTGCCAACGAACCCATCCTCGGCACACACAACTACGGCTTTCAAACCGCCTACGGCAGAGCAATCATTGAAAACTTCACATTCATCTACCACGGATGAGATTCCCACGATTTACCAAGAACCTGTGGGTGGTGAGCAACAGGGTGTGTAGTTACGGCACACCCGTGGCTACAATCCAGGGAGATAACTTACAGCAACTACCTGGCATTGTGTCAGTTACAACCCAACGCCACATCAACTATGCGGCAGAACAATTAGAACTCAAACTCAAAAAACCTATCAACCCATGAATTCAGTACAAGAATCTAAGAACGAGCTTAACGCGGCTATCCGCTATGCAGAGAACGCTATCTCCTCTGCCAAGACAACCATCGAGTCGATGGAGTTCCGCCAAGAGATGGCACAGAAGCAGTACGCTGAACAGACAGGACGTGAAGAGGCGCTGACCAAGCAGGTGCAGGAGCTCGAAGAGCGCAACGACGAACTCAATATCCAAATCGTCGAACAAACAAATCGTGAGGCCACCCTCGAACGTGAGGTTACTATCAATACAGCCCAAGCCAACGCTTGGAAGAAGGAGTACGATAAAATCAAAGACCAGTATCAGGGCTTGTACGATGACAACGTAGGATTCAAGCGTGAGGTTGCTGACCTCAAAGCTCAGGTGAACGCCCTCGAACAACCAGAGCAACCTACCATGCCCGTCATCCCCAAGGCGGTAGCCATCGCCATCTTCCGTGAAGGTGTGCAACGCGGGGTGGAAGCCGCATGCGCCGAGCTTGAGGGTCAGAGAATCGAGGTAAGTGAGAATGAATACTGCGGAAACTTCGAGGTGAGCTTCAACAAAGAGATTGACCTCGACGACGAGCTTGACCTTGACTGGATGCGTGGCAAGGTGGGCGACTACTCCGAAGAGACCGTCATTGATGCACTCGGCAACCTGTGTGCAGACAAGAAGTTCGAGTGCCGTATCCACGGAGTTGATGACCAAGAAGAAAAGAAGAATGACTGACGAACACATGGAACACCTTGCCATGTGCATCGATAACAAGATGCAGGCATACGAGCTATACCGAAGGCCTCACGACAAGATGATGCTTGAGTGTATGCTCAGAGACTACGAAGCAAAACAAAAACTAATGATGCAAAATGAAAAACTTAAAGAGATACAGAGTCCGTTTTCACCTCGCCAAGGGTGACAACTTCATGCAATGGCAGGTGTTTGACAAGCAGAACAACATCAAGGAGTACCACGATCCTGAGACGCGCAGTATCATCATGCGTAACTGCATGCTAGGCAATCAACCCGCCACTGCACAAAAAATTTTCAACGGAGACAATAAAACAGTTTGCGCTTGGGTTGCATGTGAGGAGGTTGTTGTCGTAGATTCGGTGCCCTCTTTGAATCGCATGGAGCACTACAAGTACAACCCACGAAAGAATCCGCACTGGTTTACAGACAATACAAACAACGCTGATGGCAGAAAATTAAAAATCATGGTAACCAACAAACGAAAAGTGTATGGATAAATACATGAGGTTTCTTCGCAACCTATCTAAAGGCGAAGGCGGAAGCGCCCGATCAAGACGCAGACTAATGGAACGTGAACTACAAAAACTAAAACAACATGACGGAACAGGAAGTGATGGAGTGGATGGAGAAGTATCTCGTCGGGACGAAGGCGGAGACGTCGGCCCTCGGGATGATAAAGGCTGACATCGATGAGCAGGGGTTTGAAACCTGGCTTGAGTTGCCACCCGAAACTATTGTTCACACGTACTTGGAGGTGTCAGAAGAAATCTCACAAGAGCTCGTGGATAGTTTCACCACCATGTTCGCACAAGAACAAGACCTAGAACAACTAGGCGTTGAGCAGAACTTTACGCTCGATCCCACGGAATGTGTAACCGCTATGCGTAATGGCATGACCGACATCATGCGGTCTTTGCTGTATTACATCGACGTTCAGCGCATGGCAAATGCTCTAATTCATGAAGACTGATATTGAACAGATACTAAACAACATACGTATTGCCTACGAGTACGAGGTGGGTGAGTACCTTGAGCCCGACAACAGGCGAAGAGAAAAAGTAGAGCTACGCAACGCTCTCGTCAATGCCGCTCGTCCATACGGGACAACTAGGCAGCTTGCCTTGATGGTGGGAAAAACCAACCATACAACCGCTATCCACATTTGTCGTGAGCACGAGGTGTACTACAACTACTCTCCGAAGTATCGACAGAACTACGCAGTCGCATTAGATGTGGTTGAGAAGTTCGCAAGGAGACACCAGCTACTTCCTAGAGTTAACGGGCAGGGTAGGACCTTGTCCTCTTACGAGCACGAGATCGAGTCGATAAACAAAACCATATTAGCACTACAAAAAAGACGAGATGGCTTCATTGAATGCTTGGATTCCAAGAGGAAAATGGCTATCTTGCACAAAGAATCAACAATTTAATACATGTCTAATTACAAGTTTAAGACCACGAACATCCGTGGCAAGCAGTACGTTGAAGTCAACGAACGCATCAAGTTCTTCCGACAGGAGGACCAGTACAAAGGGTGGGGCATACACACCGACATCAACATGCTAGATGGTGACCAGTGCCTATGCAAATGCACTATCGTCAATGAAGCAGGCGAAGTAATGTCGCAAGGCCATGCCCACGAAGTCAAGTCATCATCCAACATCAACAAGACAAGTCATGTCGAAAACTGTGAGACCTCAGCCGTGGGACGAGCTCTTGCCATGCTCGGAATCGGAATCGACACTTCTATTGCGTCGTCTAACGAAGTCGAGGAGGCCATTGCAAAACAGCAGGAGCTTGTTGACAACCCTCAGGTTCAGAAACTTGCCAAGAAGCTCGACGCCCCCGTCGAGAACATCATGGACAAGGCGGTAGGATACATCAAGTCATCTACCGACAAGACCAAAGCGTTTGCGGCCATCACGAAGAAGTATGGTGATCAGCTTTCAGAGAAGCAGGTAGCAGGTCTCAAGAAGTTCGTGCGATGAACATGCGCGACAGGTTGACGGAGAGTGTGGGCAAGCCCCACCTCTCTTACTCATCCCTCAAGTATGCACTTGGAGACATGCGTCTCTGGGAGATGTACATGCGAGGGCAGCTAAAGAAAGAGTCACAAGCCCTGACCTTTGGCTCATTGTATGACATGATGCTATTTGAACCAGACAATGTTAGAGACCGCTTCTATTGCCTTGACGATTCTGATATCGTTGCTACTATTGGTGGCCGCAATCCTAGAAACACGAAGAAGTATCGTGAATGGAAAGAAGAATCTCTCCAAACGACGCAGAACGCGGACAAGGAGCTGGTTAGCACGGAGGAATGGAAAACAGCGGAAGAGATGATCGAACGACTCAAAGTGAGCGGCTTGTATGACAAGCGATTTGCTGGGGGTAAGTATCAGGTAGAGTTCAATGTTGACCTCGATGGTGTACCATTGAAGGGATTTTTGGACTGCCTGCAAGACGACTGCATCATTGACTCCAAGTCTTCCCGTGGTGTTAACAAGTTTAAGTGGGACGTAAACGGTTGGAGCTATGACATTCAAGCGTACATTTACACCAAGGTCTTTGACATCAAAGACTTCTACTGGGTCGTGCAAGAGAAGACATTCCCATACTTCCCCGCCGACGTCAAGTGCTCAGAAGAAACTCTCTTCAAAGGAGAGATGAAGTTTCACGAAGCCTTAGAGAACATCAAAGCATGGCTCGATGGCGACAGACAATCAGAAAAACACTATGCAGAGTTTATTGTATAAATCATGGAAGGTGGTTTGGTACACCACCGTATTCCTTTCATTTCATTACACCATAACTAATTTTTTATTCTCATGAGCGATAAGCAATATGATTCAGTCCTCGTTGGATACGTGGACGAACCTCGCTACTACGAAGGCGAGCTCGGTAACTGGAGTTTCAGCATGACTGTTGACGAACTTCAAGATGTCATCAACAACTACTCCTCCAAGGTCCAAGAGGACGGCAAAGGAGGTAAGGCCTACTTTAAGCTCTTCATGAGCAAGAACGGCAAGGCCTGTTGTTCAGTGTACAACCCTCACAGCGAGGCTGCCAAGGCACGACGTGCCGAAAAGAAAGCCAAGCAAGCTGAGGCGGTAGGGGATGACCTCCCCTTCTAAGGCTCCTATCTACTACATGAACGCTCGTGTCGCCTTCAAGAAACGGAAGGTTGTACACGAGCGTGTCGTGTGGATAGTATCCGTCTTTGACGATCCGAATGACATACGCAATTACGATTCCAAAACAATGTCACGCCTACAAACAGAGCTGTACGGCAAAAACTCCAAGTCTGAAAAGCAAGTTATCATTCGGGAAATCATAGACAAAAAGTTTGTATCACACTCAACACTTTCGTTAGATGAACACAGAAAGCAAAATAAAATCGAAGTGTAAGAAGCTAGAAGCCCTGCTGCTTGAGAAGAACGCCAAGTATGGCGACGCTTCGATTGAACCTCTTAATATCTTCTCCAAGTGTAATGCTGTTTCCAGCATCAAGGCGCGTATAGACGATAAGCTTAAGCGCATAATGAATGCAGGCCCAATAGATGACACAGAAGACACCCTGCAAGACCTAGCAGGATACCTAATACTCTTAATGATCGCCCAAGACAATGCAAGTAACGATATTCAAAAACGTCTTCGACAAGACAACACCACACTACATCCCACTACAACAAGCGTTGGAAAGGATTCAGATTGGGAAGTCCAGTACGCTAGTATCTGAAGTCAGGGATGGCGACAAAGAGAAAAAGAAGGAGCTCCCCGTTGTTTGTTTCAGCGGGGAGTTTTCGTCGCGTTCCGATGACGCGCTCTTCGAGCATTCGGGACTTGTTGTTCTGGACTTTGACCACGTTGACGTTGACTCGACCAAGACGTCCCTTGCCACGGATGATTTCATTCATTCATGCTGGACTTCGCCTAGCGGAAACGGCGTCAAGGCGATTGTCAAGATCACGAACCCCGAACGACACAGGGATCACTTCCGAGCTCTCATCAAGTACTTTGAAAGAACACACGGACTTGAACTAGACGAGTCGGGTATCAATGAGTCACGGGCTTGCTTTGAGTCCCACGACCCAGACATCATCATCAAGGATGATTGCAAAAAGTTTGGTCACTTTGCAACGGAGTTTGCCGAAGCGCAGACACCAACCAACGAAGCCTACGATTACACTGACTACATGAAGCTCAACCTGGCTGCGCGTATGATTCGCAATGCAGCTGACGGTGAGAAGCACAGCACACTTGTACGTGCAGCGCGATTGTGTGGTGGTTACGTGGCCGCTGGAAAGATGGAGCAGGACGAAGTTGTTCGAATCCTGCACCGCGAGATTTGCAAGCGTGACGTAGAGTCAGAGTCTCACGCCTTGAATACCATCCTTGACGCGATTGAGCTGGGCAAGAAGATGCCCATCAGAGAAATTATCGACGAGGAGAAGACCGCGCAACGCGAGATGCTACTCAACGATGGCGACATGTCCTTTATCTCGTCTGACGACGAGGACTGGAGATGGATTGACGATTACTCTCAGGGAAAGATTCCGATCGGTTTAGACACGGGCGACACCATGCTTGACGAACACTTTCGATACAAAAAGGAATTTGTCATCATCAATGGGCACAGCAACGTGGGTAAAACTACTACAGCCCTGTACATGATTGCGAACTCAGCCATTCGTCATGGTTGGAAGTGGATTATTTACTCCTCAGAAAACCGTACCACATCCGTGAAGATGTCCCTCATGCAGTTTGCAGTCAACCGAAAGGTGGGCGACATGAACTACAACGAGCGCAAGCAGGCATACAAGTGGGTTAACGAGCATTTCACTATCATCAGTAACAATCAGGTATACAGCTACAGTGATATTATTCTCTTCATGGAGAAAGTCATGCGTCAACAACCGTGCGATGCGATCTTTGTAGACCCATACAACAGCCTCAAGCTTGATATGAAGGGAAGCGGTCTTCAAACTCACGACTACCACTACGAAGCGGCCTCAGAGTTCCTCACGTTCAGCAAGACTCATGATGTAGCCGTATGGCTCAACATGCACGCTGTGACCGAGGCACAACGACGCAAAGGCGAAGACGGTCTTCCTGTTGCCCCCTTTGCTGAAGACACAGAGGGTGGCGGAAAGTTCGTAAACAGAGCGGATTGCTTCCTTACTATTCACCGAAAGGTTCAATCGCAAGACCCTAGTATTCGTAAGCTCAGCGAGTTACACGTTCGCAAGGTGCGAGAGGTAGAGACGGGTGGTCAACCCACTCCTTTGGACGAGCCGTACAAGGTGGTGATGAATCTTTCCCACACTGGATTCACAGGTTGGCTTTCCAAAAAGCCTCTGTTTCAGCCCATTACGATAAGCGAGCCCACACAGATGCCTATGAACATAACCTTTTTAGGTTGACATTGTAAGTCGGCAGGTGTAACTTCGCCTTCGTGAAGAAACAAAAGGCACGAACAACCAAACGTCGTTCTTCCCGAAAAAAACAACTAGGTCGTTACGCAAGCAGTCTTGAGAAGTACTGCGCGGATCAGTTAAAAGAATACGGGTTAGCTTTCGACTACGAAGAACATCAATTCGAGTTGATGGACCGATTTAGGTTCCCCAACAAGTATTTTAAAATGACTGCAAAAGGTAAGGAGATGGCAGACCGATCTGGGTCTGCTGTTCTCCCTATCACTTACAAGCCTGACTTTGTGGGCAGAGATCACGATTGGATTATAGAAACAAAGGGGTATCTACCGTCTCATCATGACTTTCCAATGAGGTGGAAGCTTTTTTTACGACATTTAGTTGGTAATCAAGCTAAAACGATTGTATTTTTAGCCAAGAACAGCGGTCAAGTAGATCATGCTATTCGGGAAATCCTAAAATCAATCAAAGATGGAGAAATCTAAGCTAAGCTCCTACTACTATCTGGCATGTGACCGCATACATCAAATCGTAGACGATCTGTACGAAGCGGTTCATGACGAGTTTGGAGGGCCAGTAGAGACATCTGAAGAGGTGGAGAAAGCTATAGGGGATGTAAAGGCGTTGATCTGGCACGAAATAGATCTAATAAAAAGCGTCGTAGATGAGCACGAGTCCTAAGCGCAGAGCATACAGCAATGCGACGGGCCGCATGGCTGAAGTAAGGTTCGTAAGGTCAGCAAGAAATAAAGGCTTGCTAGTGACCAAGGCAACAGCCAAACAAGACATTCACGAGCATGTAGACTACTGGCTTGCCATGAACAATGACGGCAAGAACTGGGGCGTAGATGTCAAGGGCAACAACTTGCCTGACGAGATATGGGTGGAGTTCAAGAATGTAAGAGGAAATGATGGTTGGCTCTATGGGGGTGCAACCATTATTGCTTTTGATATGCCAGAGGAAGGCGGGTTCGCGATCGTAGATCGAGAGGAGCTCGCCCTTTTTTGTGAGAAGCATGTACGCGAAGAAAAGGTTACAAATAAGAGGGATGCTTACTTAAAAAGATATACTCGCAAGGACAGGCAAGATGTCATATCTATACTTAAGTTACACGATCTCAAGGGGTTAATGTCTTATCGAGTCTGGGAATACGATCAAAGATATTGAGTATCTTTATCGGTCCATGAAAACAAACAGACACAAGAAGATTAAGATGAACATTGACAGATTGCTAGAATCGAACGCTAGGTATCAGGCGAACAATGTGTGCGTAACCAACACGCCTGAGCAGCAGAAACAAATTAACGATTACTGCAACGAGAAGTTCATCAAGCCCATCGAGGATATTGACCCCGAGTGGTTTGGCATCATCAATAAGCAAAGCGAATAATTCTTATCTTCGCGTTGTTACACAGGGATGGCGCTGTGGAACTTCGCTACTAGAGGGGGGGGTTGAGCAATAAGCTCTTCCCCCTTTTGTTTTTGTAACTTGCCACACTAACCTAATCAACCAATGAGACACTTATTTCTGATGCTTTCCCTTGTAAGTCAGGCAGTTGCGGCGCAAGAGTGCCTGGTCCTTACGCCAGATGTTTTACCCATGGGCTACTCCAGGATTGCTGTTGACCTAGAGTCGACGCCTGTCGAGACACTGCCCTTGGTCTTCCATGTTGTGCACACTGGTCTTGGAGATGCGAACAACATCTCTGATGAGCAAATACAATCTCAAGTGGATGTTCTTAACGATGCGTTCCTTGACAGTAAGATTCAGTTCTGCATGGCAATGCGCACCCCTGGGGGTGTGCCTACAAATGGCATCACAAGATTTGACGGTGGCGTATGGGATAGCTATACCGAAGATGGTGTAGCGCAGAATAGCCAAGACGGTATTGAAGACGCAACTCTAAAGTCATCGGCTGGATGCTGGAATCCCGATGAATACATCAACATATACGTGGTGCACGAAATCAACGGCAATGACGGTGGCAATGGAGTTCAGGGGTACGCATACCTTGGGCCTACAGGAGACTGCAGGGATGGGGTTGTCGCTCTATATAACACAGTGGGTGTCGTAGGAGAGTTGAAGCCAGGAAGAGAGCTGGGGTATACTGTGGTGCACGAGATTGGGCACTACCTCAGTCTTTACCATACGTTTTCTAACAGTAACGACTGCATCGAGACAAACTGTGAGACTCAGGGAGATCAAGTATGTGACACCCCTCCTGGGTTAGCCTCCGTTGGATGCTCTAATACTTGCCCTGACATCAACGGAAGCAATTACATGGACTACTCCTCTGAAACCTGCAAAATTGAATTCACTGAGGGGCAAGCCTGCAGGATGCACGAGTGTTTACAGGGACCAAGGTCTGCTCTGGTTGTTTCACCCGCGTGCTTGCCTGTAGTTGATTATGACATGACGCCATCCACAGCATATTATCAAGATCAATGGTGCACTCCCTATCAAGACATCTGGGTGGACGTGGTTAATCAAGGGGTCCAGACCATCCCCTTCGTTGACGTGACTCTTTATTGCAACGGACTTGAATATCTAGAGACGCTCTTTGATGTGACGCCAGGAGGATACTCTGTATTCTTTGAACAGGTTTACATCGAGGGAGCACAGATGTTTGAGGTTCAGACGGAAAGTATTGATGACTATCCAGATAATGATTACTCATCATGGCCGTTAGAGACTGTGATGGGTGACCTATTTAAGCTAACGGTGGACGTAGACTTTTGGTCTAATGAGCACAGCTGGATGCTGTTGGATGACAATGGTAATGTCGTAATGGATGATGACTATGATTTTAACGAAGAAGGGTTGTATTACTATGAGGCCTGTGTCTTTGACGAGTGTTACACTTTTGTTGCAGAGGACTATGCGGGTGATGGATTCTGTACGGCAGACTTCGGGGAGGAGGGGTGCGACATCGGTAGTGATGGATACTTCGCCACAATCAACCAAGACACTATTATCAGTATGCCCTTTGGGTTTGAGTTCAGTGACTTCTCTCAGAGCTTTTGTAACACCCTGCCTGCTTGTGAACTAGACTACGATGGAAATGGTTCCATTGGAAACGGAGACATCTTGGTCATGCTCAGTGAATGGGCTTGTGACTTTGCTTGTCAGACAGACCCCAACAATGACGGCATCGTAAACGTCAGAGACCTTTTGTATATGCTGTTTAACGTAGGTGAATGTGATATCGAAATAGAGGGTGACTTTTCTATTGGTACATACATAGACCTTGTGGCAGATGAGGGAATTAATTTGGGAGGTAGAAAGCCAAGAGTGTTTGACATTCTTGGCAGGGAAATTGATACTCCTTTTGAGCAGCTTGCAACGGGGGTGTATATTTTGAAGTGGAAGAACAAGACAAAGAAAGTATTCGTGCAATGAGAAAGCTAATTCCTTTTCTAATTCCACTGCTTAGCTTCGGGCAGTGCGACATGGAGATCATTGGGTTTAACCCTATCTCCACCGACATGACTATTGCTGTGAATGGGGGTTACTGCGGAACGGATGCCGACTCTATTGGAGAGTTTCTTCTGGCATTAACGTTTCAGCCCTCCATTGAAAATGTGCAGGATCAGTTTCCTTGTTTTTACGAGAACGGCTGGGCCTCTCTCATCTTTCCCCTTGACTTTCCTGGTTTTAACATAGGCGAAGGAGAAGACGACATCCTTCAAACTGGAGACACCTTGTCATTCAATCTATTTGAAGTCCCTTTCTTTGGCTCAGGCAGCGCAGCATGCTGGGTTGATGTTATGCAAAGCGGATCTTACTTTGAAGAGTGCCTTATACTTACGATCTGGCAAATAAACGACAGCGCATGTTTAGACGGCTCCTGCGATGGCTTGGCTGGCTTTCCATACCCAGATACAGATATTTGGAATAACTGGATTCAGTGGTCCTTAAATGGCGCCTGCGACCCGCCTCCGCCTCCGATAGTGTATGGTTGCACAGATATGTTTGCTTACAACTACAACCTTGATGCTACTCAAAGCGATGGGAGCTGCATATATCAGGGCTGTCTAGATCCTGAGGCGCTGAACTACTGTGAAGAGTGCGAAATAGAAGGTGACTGCATATACCCCCCAGACGATGGAGGAGCAGACACTGACTGTAACGATCCTCGAATCTATGTCCCGAATACGTTTACACCTAATCAGGATATGCTTAACGACTACTGGAAGCCTATCACTAAGGCAGATTGCTGGTGGAAGTGGCAGTGTAGAGTTTACAACAGGTGGGGAACACTTGTGTGGATCAGCTATGATCCAAATGACAAGTGGCTTGGGGAAAGGCTTGAGGCCTTTGTCCCTGACGGAGTGTATACTTGGGTTATTGAAGCCAGCTCATGGGAAAGCCAGAAGGTAGTAAGGATGGCAGGCCACGTAACGGTCTTCCGATAGAGATGTATTTTGTCAAT
>Ga0208791_1000980_pt1 | contig 11313 bp, 13 predicted proteins | sample 11_taG_FD_184084 | JGI IMG/M metagenome (GOLD analysis project Ga0208791, IMG submission 184084) | Marine viral communities from the Subarctic Pacific Ocean - 11_ETSP_OMZ_AT15265 metaG (SPAdes) (version 2) | ecosystem: Environmental > Aquatic > Marine > Oceanic | place: Pacific Ocean | collected...
CTAATGACGCTTCTGGGATTTTCAGAAAGTGTACCCACACGAAAAAAAAAACGTAGAAAGCTACGTTTTCATTTTTGTCCCTTTCCAATATTTTCATTTTTCTCGGTCATTACAGGCATTCGGTCATTTTGATTATATGCTCCCTATATTGATTCAGGATATTAAAGTCACACGCATATATCTCTTTGCACCAGGCTTGTTTAGGAACTGTATTTGAGGCATGGACTATACATACCATCACCTTATTAATATCACTCTCTACTATCTCTCCGATGTAACCTTGTAAGAAAGAAACACCTTCACTACTATTCGCGTGACGGAATGAGCCCTTATGTGTTCGTCTGAACACCAACGTAGCCTCGTTCAACATGTCTAAGAACATGCATCGCTGGTGGTATGTAACTCCGTCAGAGTATAAGAGCATATCACTTGTCCCACATACAGATTTTCCTGATTCATATAGCCGGGTCATGCTGTGGGATATATAGTCCGGTGAGTACATGTCGTCTGTATCCATAAAAGCACAGAAGCCGGTCTCAGCCAGTGATATTAGGAAGTTCCGCTTTGCACCTATACTTGCCTTTTTCTTTGCAGTTACATATTTTACCGGATACTTACACTCCGACAAATCACAACGTTCTTCACCGTCATCATAAATAATAATTTGGGAGATTGACGGATAAGTTTGGGAGTTTATATTATGAGTTATAAGGCGACTAAACTTGGCTCTATTGTACGATGGGATAAGAATTGTAACGTTATAGTCCATTATTTTAATATAATGATATTATATATATCATGGCTACACGCAAAATAACATCGGCAGATTTAAATAAGTTGCACTATAAATCGCAGCGTCGTCAAGACCCAGAGGCTTTTATGCGTAAGCGACTGGCCGGCAGTGATTTTGAATTGAAGTCGGTGAATCGTGGAATCGCCCAGTTTAAGCACAGCGATGGCTCGACACACGTAGCCGTTAAGGGCACTGATCCACGTAATATGAAAGACCTAATTAGTGATGTGAAACTTGGGCTTGGGTTCGGAGGGACTGATAAGCAGTTTAAGCGCCGGCGTAATCAATTGAAGGATATAGCACGTGAGACGGAAGGCCCGCTCTACCTCACCGGTCACTCTCTGGGTTCGTCGATAGTTACAAAGGCACTGGCCACCAGTAAGGGATTAAGGGATAAAGTCACAAAGGCAGACCTTTACAACACAGGGTACACGTCGGCATTCCATAAGGAAGTATCACAGGGCCTCACTCCGTCAGATAAGGCACAATTAAAAAAGAAAATCACGCACCATCACGTGAAGATGGACCCGCTCAGCACAGCTCTCACTTTCGGTGCTGTGGGTAAGGTTAAGACCTACGATAGTGAGGGCATCGATAAGCATACAATCGATAATTTTTAGTCTTATGTTATATAAATGGCATACCTAATGAATACTCCGCTGCAAACCAACACGATATATTTAGACAGCGTGAATTGTGTGGCGCGGTCGCCCAACTTCACGTATAGGCTGGCCACACCGATACGATGCCCAGTTGCACTTAAAATCCTTCTGTCGGTAGAAAATGTAACGTTTAGGAATACCCTGCCTAATGTAGTTGATGGAAAGTTTAGTTTCGTCTATGATTCACTTGGACTGAATGGCGTGCCTCAAATCTATACGATGCCCGTGCCGACCGGGATATATAGTATGAATTCGTTTAAAAATCTATTTAATGAGTTCGCCAACACGAATATAGGCGCAGGATTATTCGTATGTAAAGTGGATATGACTAATTTTAAGTTTTCATTTGCTTCGACGGTGCCGTGCCAGATTATCAATACGGATGTATATCCCACCACCATAGGAAGACAGGTCGGAGTTACATATACCGAAGATAATGAGCAGGTATTCCCGATAAACAGTGTTGGTTCACCCGCCGAGACTATATTTATGCCGCGGTCATTCGACTGGTCGGGTGGCCAGTATGTATTTTTAAAGATGAACTCGGTCACATTAAATAATATAAATAGTTTAGGAAATATTAACGACACACTAATTAGAGTACCGATAAATTGTAACATCGGTTACGTCGTGAATTATAGGCCGACTGATATAATCAGGTTCATAATCCAGCGCGCCGAGATAAACGAAATACAATTAAGATTAGAGGACCAATACAACAACGTATTAAGTCCAGATGATTTGCAGGTGGTGATGCGAGTGGACTTTATATCTCCGCCAGAGGTGGATACGCGCGGCGAGGGCACGATTGACTTTTATTGGGGCGAGAACCAGCCGACGGGTATAGAGGAAGAAGACGACGAGGACATATTCGGTGTATAAAAAAATATAGTGTAATAGTATAATGAAGTTTGGTGTGAAGAAGATTTTTTCTAAAAAGAACATGATAGGGCTCAAAAAGGGGCTCCGTACTGCGGGTAAGATTGGAGTGAAAGCAGGACAAATTGCGATGGCTGTTGCACCGGCCGTAGCTCTCACTGGTCCACAGGGAATGGCGGTTGCAGCCGGACTTGAAGCTGGCGGAGCGGCTGCGGCAGGGGCGGGCGCGGTTCTTGAAACTGTTTAAATTAATTAAGGATTTAAAGGTAGAAAGGGTAGATTTAATAATATGGGATATATATATATTATTAAATGTAATATAACGGGTGAGTATTATATAGGGTCAACACGCAACCTGGAACAACGTATCCGGCGGCATAGGTGCCCATCGAATAGCACGGCGTCAAAGGCCATAATTGAACGGGGCGATTATAAGGTGGATATATTAGAGGAAATAGAAGAGGGCGTGGACCTCTGTTATAAGGAGCAGGAATATATAGAAAATATGGAAGGTGAAGGTATGTTGAATAAACATCGAGCGGTAAGAAATGAATATGTGGACTTCTTGAATCATTATGAATACAATAGGGAACCAAAGGAATGCGAATGTGGATTATATATAAGGGCAAATCACCTTTCCCGTCATAGGCGGTCTAATATCCACGCCGAGAGAATGGCAGAAATGTAAAATTATTTTCTAAACGTTATGTATAATGTCCGCCGAAGCCTTCTCTGAAAGTCTACAGTTCCCGAACGTGAAGAAGCGTGCCGTAGCGTCCCGGTCTTACCGTGTGCGCCTACCACCCACAAATTCTACAAAGTTCGACAGTCAGAGCACTGTGCAATTTGATTTACCAGCCAATTTGGCGGGAAGTTACTTCAATAGCAACCAGTGTTACATTAAGTTTAAGCTTACCAACGACGGCGCTGCCGCTGTTGACCTTGACCGCGCAGGATGCCTGTCGCTATGGCGCAGATGTCAAATATCAACTTCCGGAGCTCAAATAGCGGATATTGACCGATATAATATTTTGTCCACCGCGATGCTTGATTCTGATGCGTCGCAGGAATGGAAGACCTCCGTAGGCGCTAAACTTATGGGAACCACAGGCAATCTCCGCGGCGAGCACATCGCTGCTGGGGCCACTCGCACCTTCTGCCAGCCCTTCGTTCTCAATCCCCTCAGTCAGACAACTCCGCACCGCATGATTCCTCTGTTTTCGCTCAGTTCGCTCCAGATCCGTATGACGCTCGAGGACCCAGCCGTAGCCTTTCACCAGCACAATGCCGCCATCGCGAACGCTTACTCAATCTCCGAGGTAGAGTTGGTGATGATGATTACCGAGCTCTCGGCCGGGGCCCAGGCTCAAATTGACGCGATGACCGGAGGCAACTACCAGGTGCTATGCACTTCGTGGATTCATTCCAGCGCTAATATCCCTCTCGCTGTTTCATCGGTGACGGCAAATCTTGGTTTCAGTATGTCCAGCCTTGAGCGTGTGGTTATAGCCATTACACCATCGGCCTCGGAGATTGCTGCCGGTGCTTACTCGCTGGGTAATCGTTCTTCGGTGGGCCTCTCTGAATACTCGCTACTGATCAACTCGGAACAATATCCGGCTCGTCCAATTGTTGTAGGCGATCAGGCAGCCGAGCCTCTCGCCGAAATGTTGATTTCAGATCATAGCCTCGTTGACTTCTCGCGCGGTAATGGCCTACAAAACGGCTACGCGCCCCTCGCAGCGACCACAGTTGTAGGCGGCCCTGGCTTTTCTTCCTTCGCCAATATCTCGCCTAATGAGGGCTCTAATGCGCCCGACCCATACACACTCTCTGCGGCCCTCGCACTGGGAACTACTGCCGGACAGATTAGAGATGCCGATGTCCCTGTCGCATCGGATGTGGGAACATTTTTGGCCGGAATTGAGCTTGAAAGTGCGATCTCTGATGGTCGCTCGTCACATATTTATTCGGGAATTAGTACGCTGGCTAGCACAGTACAGCTTCTTATGCGGTTCAGCGGCAATTCCACCTCGGCTGCAACCGCGCACTGCTTCGCCAACTTTACAGTCTTGTTAAGTCTTAATACTCGAGGTACCGGCGTCTACTCTATTAGTATCTAAATAAAAAATTGATATGATATGATTATTTAATAATTATATGATAATCAACAACATGGCCTAAAAGATGCACGGGGCGATTTTCTCATGAGCTCACTTTGTTATTTTATGGATTTATCGATGAATCAAGAGCATGACCTAAAACATGCACGGGGCGATTTTCACATGAGCTCACTTTGTTATTTTAGGGATTTATTGACGATAATTAAATATAGACATATACTATAATGTCCTTTATACAATCCATTTGTGGTCCCGCCACGAGTAATGAGTTCGTCTTTTCTACGACCTCGGTGTCGTCGGATAATGCGTCCTTTATTAACCTTTCGGTGTTGGGTGACGCCACGATTGTAACTTTAAGCACAACTAATTTTTCACCGACGACACTGGATGCGCAGGTGCTCACTGCCGTGAATGGGACGATCGCCACGTTTCAGTCTACCAGCTCTTATATTTCTAATCTGTCCGTGTCGTCGATGTCCGTGGATAATTTAAGCGTGGATGAGGTAGACATTGCACTTTTAGATGTAGAAACCATCGAGGTGGACACACTAAAAATTATGGATTCAGTCAACTCTAATTATGGGCAGGTCGTTAGGGCAAGTGATGTGATGACTATCGCCGGTGGATACGTGGACCCAGCGGACCCATTAGTTACATACCCGGGCGAGATAAACCTAACGAGTGGAGCGCCAGGCGGGGACCGAGCCATCAATATAAGCCTGAATAAAGCCAATATAAGCGGTAATGTTATTGACGCAATCACCACTAACTCGGTGTCGGTCAACGCGAGTGAGCTATATAGCGATAGTGTAACTGCAATTGATGTGGATGCAGACGAAGGCAACTTCGGCGTTGTGAATACTCCGTTTCTTAACGTATCAACGTTAGGCGTATCGGATATAGTCACTGAAAATATCTCTGTAATAAATGCCTCGGTTAATAATTTATCTATATACCACACGCTCGATATAAAAGACCAAGACGGCAGCAATCACCACGGAAGCATCTATAACGACACGACAGGGTTACATATAGCCGGTAATGGTGAGGTCATAAGAATCAGGTCGGGCGGTGCATTCGATGAGATTGTTGTAACCAAGACATCAGGCCGTGTCAATATTAGTAATCTAAACACGTCCACCATCACGGGCATAGATGTAACATTAACTGGCACGATGGATTCAACCACGGTCATAGCAAATGATGTCAACACGCCACTATTGAATGTTTCGAATATCAGTGTAGATGAGGATATTTCGTGTGAACAGATCGTATGCGCCGATGTGATATGTAATGATGTAACTACAAATTTTTTATTCGATGTGGACCTGACGAATAATCTGTCGGCCGGCCAGGGCATCACTATCACGAGCGTGAACGGCGAACCGGTCATATCTGCAACTACAAGTATCAGCGACCCATTTAATATTTCTAAACTTAATGCGAGTAATATCTCGGTAGATGTGAATGTAAGTGTCGCGGGCAGTTTCACTTGTGACAACGCACAGATTGACGACTTATTTAATTGTGATATGACGGGAACACTACGAGGCGGAACGAGCAGCACTGATATTCCATTTGATAATATGTCCGTTAAGTTCGACACCGGTACTCTCGATACATTAGTTATGATGAAGCCTAATATTGTGCTGTATGGCGTTTCCCTACTTCCTGATATAGTCACCCTGGCACCACCGACCTTTGAGATGACGACCGGCACTGCACAAATAACAAGCGCAAACATTAGTAATTTATCCGTCGCTAATTTGTCTTATGATTTTTCACAAAATCTGTCGGCCGGTCAGGGCATAAGTATTACGCAAGTTGGAGATACGGCGGTCATAGCGAACACCGGCGGCAGTGTCACAGACCCGCTCAATCTCTCTAAACTGAATGTGTCTAATATCTCGTGTGACGAGGGCATCACCACCGATACTTTAACGTGCGATCTGACGCCTAATTTAACGGCCGGCGCTGGTGTAACTATAACGAGTGTTGGAAACAAGCCAACCATCGCGGCGGTCAATAGTGTTACGGCAAATGTTCCAGTGAGTGATTTTATCGAGACGTTACAAATTATCCCATCAGGAACACTTCCGTTCCCAAGTCAAGGTATAAATCAAGGTTCGCAACTTATCAGCGTTTACGATTATCAAGGCGGCACAGCGTACACCGCAGCAAACATGTTTACGGTGAATACTGGCGATAAAATAGTCTTCAATTGGAAACAATCTGGGTGGAAACAAACCGCAGGAGCACAATTAAGTTTCATTTGTTATTTAATCGCAGGGACAAACGCAGTCCCACAATCGGGAGATTACAAACAGGTCGGCAGGATATATCAGTATGTCTACCCACAGAGCGACCACGAAGAGATAAGCGGTTCATTCGTCTATTATGTAACAAGCACATTTAGTTTCTACCGGTCGCAGATAGAAGGCACAGGAGGCGTGGTGACACAGGGACAAGATTACGGAGCGGCAACAGCGACCGTATATAGGGCAACGGTCCCTAACAGCATCACAGTCCCAACTCTAATTGACGCAACCAATATCAGCGTCGTGAATCTATCGGTCACTGGGGATATTACAACACCGGCAGCAACCATCACGGATTTAACGATTGGGTCGGGCGGTATATTTAATCACGATATAACCGGTAATTTATTAGCTGGTTCAAATATCACGATTACATCGGTGGGCGGCAAGGCACAAATCTCATCGAGCGGCGGCGGCGTCACCGACCCATTAAACATATCCAAACTCAACGCCAGTAATATCTCGGTAGATACTGGTTTAACCGTATTAGGTCCAACTACAACACAGAATATAAGCACCAATCATATAAGTTCAGCCGGGTTTATTACAGCGGCAGGAGATATAAGAGCATCAGGTGGATTTAGAGCGCTTGGTGGTTCAGGTATTAACACAACGGGACCATTCCAATTTAATAACGCTAATAATGGGACTGGTGATAGTTGGGAGATTTACTATACTGGTACTCAGTTTGGAATGGGTACTACAAGCGGTAAGGACTTTACGATTAATGCAGGATATAGCACAGGAGGACTGGTAGTCAGCGGAAGTCTAAATAATATCAATATGAGTAATTGTTCCATCACTAATTTAAGTCTCGATACACTGACGTGCGACCTAACCAGTAATTTGACTGCCGGAACAAATATCACGATCACGAGTGTCGGTGGGAAACCAACCATATCGGCGAGTGGTGGTGGTGGCGGTGTAACAGATCCATTAAACATATCCAAGCTCAACGCATCCAATATATCGGTTGATGTAGATGTAACTATAACACGAGATTTAAACGTCCAAAGATATTTAGATAGTGGACGCCCAAGATTCATGATGTTGGCGAGGACAACCGCCTTAGCTCAAACAGGAGCAGGAGAACGACTTATGCAGTTTAATACTAATTCATCAGGACAAGTAGCAGGGGAGTTTGGTGTAACAAATGGCGGAGAGATACAAGTAAGCACTGGCGGCTGGTATAGATTAAGTTGGTCTATTGGATTCATAAGAGCAAGTGGCGGCGACAGATATTCATTCAGGGCATATAATATGACAAGAACGAATACTGGAAATTGGACTTACGAACAACTCAAAGATAGGATAGGTTCAATCGGTTACTGCCGTAGTGCCAGTTTAAATAGAGAATGTAGTTCTGTTGGGACAGTGTTGCGATACATACCTGCGAATGGGTGGGCGAGGATAGTCATAGGTGCGATGATTCAAAGTTCAAGTAATTTCAGCAGTAGTTTCAACGGCACTAATTTAAGAGCATCATCTAACTTCATGATTGAGTTTATCAGTTCGGCGAGTGAAACATAAAATATTTAGTTATAGTATAATGAGCGAAGAGCCAGTAGTTGAAGACCCGGACAGGATCCCACAGCCAGGCGACTGGGATTACGCGCCCACACTGGACGACATTGTGAGAGCAGCCCTTGTGGAAGGGCAATCTATATTTTGTCAAACCGAAGCAGTAAGCGATTTTATAAAACTTACCGTTCCTGAACTGATATGTAGTTATGACGCAACCGACTTTACAATCTATGACCTTTTACTTTTCTCGTATGGTTACATAAATAGGAAACCGATTAAAGACGGCGCCACAGAATATTGGATTAATTTAAATTAAAATTGATTTAAAATTAATCTACATTAATATATATAGGAATGATGGAAGCAATCGAGGCACTAAAAATCAGCGACAGCTCGAAGAAGGTTTACCGCTCTACTATGCGGCGACTGATGCGCGACGAGTTTGCAGTACCGATGGACGAGGCAGAGGAGTTAGACCGAGTGAAGGCTTATGTGGACCAGGGCGCCACTCATAACGTGAAGCTGTCACTACTCAATATGATTATTGTGCTACGGCGTGAGGCAGGGAAGCCCACCGACGAATTAAAGAAACTGCGTACGTCACTGGCGTCAAAGGGTGCAAAAGAGAATATTAAAATTATGAATGATAAGGCTGGTGCATTACTCGATAAGGCCGAGGTGGCCGCACGAATGGATGCTCTATATGAGAATAAAAAATATAAGGCGTACGTCATCAATTATCTATTGTTTAATTATGGAATACGGAATATGGACCTCGACCTCGTGATCGTGAAAGGTCGGTCGCGTGAACCGGATAAGGGGAATTTCATAAAGGTCGTGGCGTCGAAGGGGCAGGCCACATATAAGCGCAGGACATATAAGACATCAGATACGTATGGCGAGCAGACGCACGTGATTACAGATAAAAAGTTTATCGCTTCATTAAAGGCGATGGATTCAGGGTATCTATTATCCGAGGGTCAAATCCATAATGATATAGGGCGTAATGCGATTATGAAAGAAGGTGATATGTTTAAAATGTTGATTGATGACGCATATAAGAGAAAGGATACGGAAGAGATTAACCGATTGAGTGGGACACGAGGTACGGCCATCTCAACCATCAAATCAAATTATAATGTTAATGCAGCGCCGGAGATAATCTCAAAATTATAATATCGGCATATTATATATGTCGTATACCCAGGCCCTAAACTGTAAGTATGTGTTCGCCAATCTAAAAACTTCGCCTCTCTCTCTCACGGGGCAGCCATCAATCGTCGTGCCTCTACCGAATGGATTAGAGCGTGCGCCTAATGTTATGATCTCGCTCGTCCAATGTAAGTTACTGTCCGATACAGAAACATCAGGGCTTGTCGTGAAGATGGAGGAAGCCCCATTTAATTATTACTCTGCGGATAATAGAGGATGCGCCCTTGGTGTAACTGACATCGATTATCGACAGGTAGGCGATGCGTTTTTTCACTACGGATTAGACCACGAGTTCAACCCGCCCTACAATATCGCATCCAATACTCGCACTATAACTCTATTTTTAGAAACAACAAACGGCGATCCCTTTTCATTCCAAAACCTGTCAACTTATACATTTATTTTTAAGCTCGAATACCCGCCCCAGGCCCCGGACGGCATCGTCAACGAGTTCGCTACCGAGATACATCGAGGATTATAAAATGTTACATACTATTATATGAGGCCTGATAAACTAAAACAAATATCTAATGCAGCGGAGGTTAGGCGTAAGTTCAACGCTGCATCATATAATGGTTCACTGGCCATAAGCGATAGGGCCGATAAAAAATATGTTTATACGTCTGATAAGACAGGAAAGAAAATACATTTTGGGTCTACCATGGCCGACTATACGCGCCATAAAGATAAAAAAAGATTAGATAATTTTAAGTCGAGGAATGCAGCGTGGAAGTCTGCGCCGAAGGAGAGTGCAGCACACCTCTCATATCATTTATTATGGTGAATCAAGTTCATAAGAACATACGTTCATAAGAACATACGTTCATAAGAACATACGTTCATAAGAACAAAGTTCATAAGAACAACGTTCATAAGAACAACGTTCATAAGAACAACGTTCATAAAACATAAACCGTTCATATGAACCACGAAAATGCCTACGAAAATGCCTACGAAAGTTCTTACGAAAATGCCTACGAAAATGCCTACGAAAATGCCTACGAAAATGCCTACGAAAGTTCTTACGAAAATGCCTACGAAAATGCCTACGAAAGTTCTTACGAAAATGCCTACGAAAATGCCTACGAAAATGCCTACGAAAATGCCTACGAAAGTTCTTACGAAAATGCCTACGAAAATGCCTACGAAAATGCCTACGAAAATGCCTAAATTATGTTCTTAAGAACATCGGCCTAAGCGCGTTCATATGAACCGGAGCCGCTGCAAAATGGCGCCGCAAAATGGCGCTGCAAAATGGCGCTGCAAAATGGCGCTGCAAAATGGGTGATAAAAAATAATGAATTATTTTATAATTAAATAATGCACTTATGCAGTGCCCTTATGCAGTGCCATTATCAATATTCACCGGCGCCTGGGCCATTTCAATATCCATATCAGGGTCGTGTGCTGCTTCACGCCAATCTTCATAAGCCATTATCATACGCGCGCGCGTAGTTTTATTAAATAGTGATTTTATAATTTTAACGAATAGCCTTTCAGCCAGGTAAGGGTTGGCCTGATTCAGGCTTTCCCACCCGTAGCCGGTTTCAGCAGTACCCACCGCTTCATCTAATGCGTAGCCGCTTTCACCGCAGGTGCGCGTTTCACCGTAGGGCAGCCATAATTCCATATCAATAGTGCCATTAGTTACACGGCGCATAATATATTCATGTAATTCATTCATAGCCGTAAAATGCAGCGGCCGGCGGCGCTCATCTTTTTTAAATAATAAGAAGCCCTTAATTTCATTAAAGCAATCGGTAGGTAGATTCATAGCGGCCATCTTTTTTTAGCTTTTTATA
>Ga0208791_1000983_pt1 | contig 11268 bp, 16 predicted proteins | sample 11_taG_FD_184084 | JGI IMG/M metagenome (GOLD analysis project Ga0208791, IMG submission 184084) | Marine viral communities from the Subarctic Pacific Ocean - 11_ETSP_OMZ_AT15265 metaG (SPAdes) (version 2) | ecosystem: Environmental > Aquatic > Marine > Oceanic | place: Pacific Ocean | collected...
GACTCAAGTGCCAATCGTATTCAATCTCTAGTGTGTCTGTGCCCATGTCTCACCTACCTTTGCTTCACCGTCTAACATGACGTTTAGTTTTAACTCTCTTCCTGCCATGCGTATTGATTCAACTGCAAGATCACTGAACGCCCCCACTTTATCAGGTTGTACTTCTGCTTGGAACTCGTCGTGTACATTAGCAACAAAGCTATACTCTCTACCGTGTTGCCACTTCAGTTTATTCATACGATGGAACAGTTGGATCAACGCTACCTTCATACACACAGCACCTGCTGACTGTAACAACATATTCAATGCAGCGTGTGGTGAACGAACAGGAAGTATACGACCGTCCAATCCAATCAGTTTGTTACTTCGTTGTACCTTTTGTTGTACATCTGCCTGTAATCTTTTCAGTGCTGGTAGGTTACTCAGGAACTTACGCTTTAACATCTGTCCTTCTTTAGCACTACCACCCACGATCTCTCCAATCTTAGCGTCACCTGCTCCGTAAAGGAATGCGTAGATAAACGTCTTAGCTTGGTCTCGTGTCTCCAGTCCTGCTGCTTTCTGATTCAGTGTGTGGATGTCTCCTTCGATAACAGTCTTAGCGTACTCACCACCGTCATAGTAAGCTAGGTAATGGGCAAGCATTCGTAGTTCTAAACCACTAGCATCACACCCTACTAACTTATATCCGTTCCCTGCTTTGAATAACTCACGACACTTCTCTCCATACTCAGCACGACACGCAGGCACTTGTGCTACATTAGGATTCTGATGTGTACAACGACCCGTTACTGCACCGTTTGTGTTGACTCTACCGTGTATCCGTCCGTTCTTTTCCAACTTCAACCACGCCTGATTACCCTCTGCTAGTTGTCCTAACCTCTTAGTAACCAACAAGTAATTACACAACACCTCAGCAAACGGATGGTCTATACTTTTCAGTACTGCTTCGTCTACCTTGGGTGTGGTTGCATCAGGTTCCTTCGGAAGTTCGTATCCTAAAGCTAACAAACGCTCGGCTATCTGCTGACGACTACCGGGATTGAATGGTATCGTCTTAGTCTTGTTAGCTAACTTGACTGCATCCTTGACCAACGTCTGTTTTAAGTTACGTATCTTCAACTGCTTCTTCAGTTCAGTCTTGGTTGCAGCTGTGATAAACTCCATGCCGTCCTCTCGTTCTATCTGTAAGGACCAACCACTCGGTGTCTTCATCTCTTCTGTCTTAGCAGGGAACTCTCGTTGTAGTCTGTCTAACAAACCAGCACGAACAGCAGCCAACTCTAACTCCAACTTCTCAGCTTTAACAACGTCAAACGCAAAGCCTTTCTTCTCTTGTAGTCTCATCAGGAACGCAAACCAATGTTCAATCGCTAACATCTCACCGCTTGGATTACCCATCATCAGATAGTCAAACAGGATTTGTGTTACGATTGTATCACGTTCACAGTACTTCCTCATCTCCTCGTTGTAACTATCGAACGCTCCGTCTTCCTCACCGTACGTCAGCTTGGTCAGGTTGTTCAGTCTCAGTCCCCACGCTTTCAACGAGTGACTACCCACTAAACTTTTATCGAAGTTATTTCGTAAGAAGTCGTCGTTGCGGACATCAGGTACTATACATCTAGCCATGACCATCGTGTCCAATACTTTAACAAGCGGTGGATGGAAGCTGTACATCTTAGACAGAGCAGGTAGATCAAAGCCTATGACGTTGTGTCCGACGATCTTGTCTGCCTTAGCTAACTCTCTTAGTCCGTTCTCTATACCAGCACCGTGATAGGTAATCATCTTTGGAGTGGTAGGGTCGTAGATAGAGAGGCAGTGTACCACCTTTAGATCAGTCAAGTTAGACCAGTCCTCTATCTCATTTGTTTCTATATCAAAGAATAGTGTTTTCATAATTGTTGTATCAATGTTTTGAATGCTAACTCACAGGTGTCAGGTACTACTCCATTCCCCAAGAGCCTAAGTCTGTCCACCCTGTGCTGAGTCCCATCAGTTGCTCCACCCAATTTGGATTGAGCTTGGCAGTTGACTTGCCCGTCTCGTCTACTTTCTGATTTAGGAATGTTCCGTATACTGTCCCCGTTGTCAGGCTCTGATTCTTGCCGTTCGTTAATGGTCTTTGCTTGCGACTGTCTAGTTCCTTTGGAGTCGGCCACGACCCGTGGTTCTTCCCACTCGTACTGCTCTTCTCCGGGTCGGGCGGGCCAGCGTGTTGGTTCTCCATGATGTGGTGACATTGCGTGTTCAAAGGAAGATGCAAATTCACGCCCTTCTCCGCTTGTAGCTTCGCTCTCGCTTCCCACTTCTCCTTCGGTTCCGCACTGAAGTGATCTCGACGCTGAGGAGTTGCCCAACCTCGCAAGGATGAAGACTCGTTTCCTTTGGTGTGGCGCGCCAACTTCAGACGCACTGAATACTCCCCACGTACACGAGTAACCTCTTTCTTCCAAGTCTCCGAGGACATATTTAAGTACCGGTTCTCCGTCTGCGGTCTTGGCTGAGATGATTCCTTCAACGTTTTCGAGGAGCACATATCGTGGTCGCATAGTGGTAACTCCATCTGCGATGAATGGGTAGAGGTGTCGTGGGTCTTCTGTTGCTTTTCGTTTTCCTGCACTACTGAATGGTTGGCAAGGGAACCCTGCACTGAGGATGGTAACTTTGTCACGAAGCTCTCGATATGGAAATGTTTTGAGGTCCGTGAAAATAGGACACGCATCCAAGAATCCCGCTTCCATTTTCGCAATAAGGTTGGCAACTGCATAGGCTTCGATCTCACAGTGAGCAACAGTTCGCAGGTTTGGAATAGCTCTTTTAAGTCCGATTCCGATTCCGTCGTACCCGCTGCACAATGAGACATAGGTAGGAATACTAGTGGTTTCTTTTTCATAGTTCATTAGAATGGTTGGTTGTTATTGTCTGTTGCTTGGAACACATTGGTGTCCTCCTTGTATCGTCCTGTGTCGTGGTCATAACCAAGAGTAGTACATTGTCCTGTCTGCCCGCTGAATCTATTCTTTAACACACGAACTCGTGTCTCATTAGATGTAGTCTCAGCTTGTTGGTTACGCTCTAGTCCTATGACTATATCACTTAGCTGTGCTATAGCCTGTGAACCACGTAGATGGTGAAGACTTACTCGTCCTCCTTCTTCGTGACCACTATCCACTCGCTTCAAGTGACTGACCAACACCATGCCACACCCTGTCTCTTCAACAAGACTGCGTAGCTTGGTCATCGTGTTATCAATCAATCGTCGTTCGTCATCTCCTGCTATACCACTGACAACAATACTTAGGTGATCTAGGAATATCCATTTACAATCGAATCCTTTTATCAGGTATCGTATCTTACCTAGCAAGTTGTCACTGTCCATACTTCCGAAGTGATCGTAGGTGTAGAACTTTCCATTACCTACCGTCTCTTCAAACGCAGGTAACATAACTTCCATAGCTACTTCATCCTCTTCTAGATGTAATGGTTTGTTTAGATGGATGCCCATGATACCAAGACAAGTACGCCTGACGGATTCCTCCAATGCTATATAACCTACCGTCTCGCCAAGACCTAGTAGATGATGAGCTATCTCACGACAGAACAGAGACTTTCCTATTCCACTACCCGCGCATACCGTAACTAATTCTCCTAGTCTCATGCCGTGGGTTAACTCATTTAAACTGAAGTACGGATACGGCACTGCTTTGTTGGAGTCTTTGTTACTAATCACCTCCCACAAGTCCTTACCGTTTACGATTCCGTCAGGTCTGTACTCTCTTGCTTCATATAAACAACTGACTAACTCTTTCGACTTGCCACCTGTTAACATATCAGACGGGTCCTTTAGTGGTAGCTCTGCGATGTGTGCTTTGCCGGGTGTCAGGAGTGCTGCACATTCAGCTGCTCCCTTCCGTCCAACATCATCCATATCAAAACAGAACACCACTTTCTCGAACCGTTCCAACCAGTCGATAGCTTGTGCCACGTGTTTCTTTGCAGCACTTGCTCCGTTAGGTACGCTGACCACGGGCCATCTGTTATCCATAGCCTGTGACGCGCTCAACGCATCGATCTCTCCTTCGACTACAACAACACGACGTCCTCCTTCTTTCCATAGGTGCTGACCGTACAAGCCGACCAACTCACCACGAACACTGAAGTTCTTGTTAGCGTATCGTATCTTCTGAGCTACAGGCTTACCGTCTCGTGTCTTATAGTTAGCTATCTGAACATCCTCACCATTCAAACGACCCACCCAGTAGCCCCACTTACGACACGTTTCCTGTGTTAGGTTGCGTCGTGGTATTGCTTTGGGTTCGCCAGTTAAGAACTCTCTCGGTGTTGGTTCACTCACTCTTCCTCCTTGTCCACTATAATTTTGACACACGAAACAATAGGTGCTTCCGTCGTCGTTGGTTGCTGCTCCGTCACTTGACCCACACTTGTCACAGGGTTGATGTGTTTGTGTGAAAGCCATGACTTTGGTATGATTTTATCTGCATATGTTATTCCTTTCTTTTCGCACCAACGAGCGTAAGTGGTGTCGCTTCCCTTCCGTATCTTGTTCGCAGCGTTCATAAACACCATTCGTATATCTAGGTGTGGATGTTGCTCACGCACTAACAGATGTTTAGTCCTGTCCTCGACCGTCCAAACTCCCTTTGCCTCGATGATAATACCATTAGGCAAGATGAAGTCTGGTGTGTAGGTTGATACTTTACGGTACTCTATCTTTAGTGTCTCGTATTCGAAGTCGACACCACTACGCTGTAATTGGTTAGCTAATTTAGATTCGAAACCTGAACGATAACGGTTATTAGAAGTTCGCTGTGACTTCTGTCTCGCTCGTCTCTTCCGCATCGAATGTAGTTTCTAAGTTTTCGCCTCCGTTAACATATCCTTCTTCTTCAGTAGTGAATCCAAATGCGTCGGCTGCTACGCTACTTACCCCACCGTTCTGTAGTTCTATTACTTGTACGGCTTGCAGTTCAAACGTCACACCAAACCCTTGACTTGGTACATACCAAAACCTCGGACGGAATGCCATGTTTACTTTACTACCACCCCATACTTTAACATCTTCTGGTAACGGTTTGCCTTGGCTATCGAACAACGCAATAGATAAGCTGTAAGTTGTTCCGTCTTTGCGTCTGCCTCCGGCTTTCAACTTAGACTTAACAAGCGTACCTTCATCTGTATCAGTGATAGGTAATCCTTTCTGCTCGATCTTCTTACCAGCGTGTTGTTCCTGTACTTGCTTTAACTCCTCTTCGTACAACGGACGTATCGTGTTTTGTAGCATCTCAGCTTCTTCTTTACTGACAATCAAATCACAACTGTACGTACCGAACTCAGGATCAAACCGTTTGTTAGGTTCATTCAGGTGACAGTACTTAGCTGTTCCTTTTACTTTAATAACTGCGTGTTTCTTTCTACTTTGTATACTCATATTTCTCTTAGTGTTTATGTATTATTAAGACAGCAGGTACATTGCTCGATCTATTTGCGAGACGTCAAGCGTCCCAAGTTCAGGCAGGTCAGGCAACTTTGCTGTCGGGTATTGATTCAATAACTCACATCTGAACTCGGCTAGTAAGTCAATTGAAAAGAAAGTCTTGTATGTTTTTCGTACATCTTGGTGTACTTTTCTTGCGTTGGAAGCGTGGCTTATGAAACAGTCGTGAACAAACCCCATGTCGTACGGCATTGCGTACGCTAATCGGTGAACAACAGCTGCATCTATGCCGTGTATAAAGTTAGCAGTGATTCCTTTGCGTTGTTCCTTTGGGTCGATCTCATCTGTGTCATCCTCCAAGTCAACCTTGGTTGCTATGTTACCGACAATTGTACGACAACATATACGTTTTGTTTTAGTCAGTCCTTGTACCACTTTAAATCCACTCGGTGTAGTCCATCTGATTATCTGATTTCCTATTGCATTAGCACAACCACGCAGGAACTTCTGAATACGGACAACACTCTCTAACTCCTCACGTGCTACCGTGTTAAACTGTTCGGCTAGGTAGTTGATAGCGTCTACATTCTCTCCCTCTTGAAACGGATGGTCGTCTCCAATGATATTTAAAAAGTTACCGAGCACGTAATAGTACGACTGACCGTATGGTTTATTCATCACCGCAGCCTTTGCCATAGCTCTTGTTACTCCGTGTTGAAACCATTGACTCGCTATATAACTCTCACTTGACTGCTCCTTCAACCGTTCGTACACGAGGTCAGCAATGTGCTGATACATATCTCCTACTGGTTGGTCAGCTATCAAGTTGCAGTGCTTGGCGTGTCGTGTGTCCCGTAATAACAAATGCAATATCTGCATACCGTTGTTACTACAGTCCATACGTACAGGAAAGTGAGAAACGTAACCATATCCTTCCTTTGTGTACGTCTCATACTCATAACAAAATGCTAGAAATCCAAACGGTTCACTTGCTTCCATCCACCAGTCGTTAGTCATCGGGTCTTCTGCTGTTTCAAGAAACCACTTCTGATGTTTACCTACCCAGTGCAACCGTTCTTCAATGCTACCCTTTACACCGTACGCATTAGCTCCGTGGATCAACAATCGTTCGAGGTCGTCCTCATCCATAACTTGTTGACCATCACCGAATAACAACAGACCACGTGCTAAGTCGTTACCCTGTGGGTGCAGATAAGCTGGCATATAGTATACCCTACCTCTGTAATCAACCCGTGCCGGAAAGTAAACGTCGTCCCACTCCTTATACTTCTTAGCTAGGTGTAATATCTTGGCGTGTTGTAGCCTTTTGCTACGGTTACTTTCGTTTCGTCGTCGTATCTTATCCTGTTTAAACTTCCACTCACGTAATTCTTCAGGTCGTTCGTGTCCGTTCTCTAAATATGGTTGCAATGGTATCTCATGAAAGTCAAAGACCCGTTCCAATTCGTAACACTTTAGAGCAATATCTAAAATCTTCGTGTTAATTTTCCACTTTACCTGCTGAATGTTATTCACGGACACGTAAAGATTCTTCATGCTTGCAAACTCGTAGTTGCTACCGTTCGGTCGGTTCATAACAAACGGATCGTCAAAGCTCTCATACCCACCGTTGTAAAAGTCTACCCAGTCTCTCGGTTTTGTTGGCAACGCCATACGCATCGGATCAAGCATCTCTTTCCATGTATCAAACCGTCGGACCCAATCACTGAACTGTGCAGACAAGGTAACAATCTTTCGTTGCTTCTTTCCGAACCGTTCCATACGAAATTCTATCAGTCCTGTGTGCTGTTCAATCTCTCCCAACAACCACGCCCCTAACGATACCTTCAACCGAGTCTCCCAACACGTAAACCGTCGGTTATTCTTTTCAACCGTGTAAAATCGTTGCATCTTTGACCGTTTACTCTTCGGTTTTTGAACGCTGAACATCTTATTCTTAGGCACGGTGTGTTCTGCTACTCTTTGTCGTGCGATCTCTTCAAATGCTTTACCTACTTCCGAAGCCAACCTACTAAAGTGCCGGGTCTCTGCGTACATCTTATCAAGCACGGTCTTTAATGCTATCTGTGCTACCATTTGTGGGTGGAAGTCTGCTATGTAACACAACCAAATCGGCATGGACGGACTATCATCACTGGCAAATCGGTTAAAGAAGTCCTCTATCGGTTGTGCTAACTGTGGTGCAAGCTTACTTAACACACGCTTACTGCTGTCCATCTCACTACCACGCTCACTCTCCTTGTAGATTTGTTGGAACTGGCGATAGGTAGCTCGTCCCCATCGTTTCATCTCGGCTTCGATTGCGTTCACTTGGTCAGTCGTTCCCGTTCGTCTTCATTCATGTGGCAAAACCACGTACGAGGACGAACACGAGGTCGGTCACTGCGTACAACTTTCAACTCACTATCGTAACACAACTCATTATTACTCCAAAACAAGTCGTACCCTTTCGTGACCAGTGCAGATATGGACTCGTCTAAATGTTCCAATACCTCCTCGTGTTCGTCCGTTTCTTCCATCTCTCTCAGTCTATTGTTTGTTTGTTTCGTATTGATCTATTACCCAAGCTTCGTACAAATCTTTAAGTTCTTCTCGTTCTTCGTCGGTTAGCCCATCGTCATCCTCGTAGTCTAGGAAGTCGGTTAAATAGCTATCGTAGTCTCTCATATTAATTATCTGACCAGCAAGGTCTCAGTTTAGCGTGTTGTCTTAAATAATTTACTTCAATGTTATAAACCTCTAAAGCTTCGTTGAATGATTCACAATCTAACTCCATGCTATCACACTTAGGAGCCGGACCTACTATTTGAAGCGTCCATACACCAAATGTGCAGTGAATGAAAACTTCGTAACCATTGACGTCACCGCTTTCTATTTGGTGTATATTGTTAGTATTAATCTCAGTTGCTTTCATCATTTTTCACGGACACGTACAAGTCATGTCGTTTGTTGTTCAGCTTGTCAAGAAGCTTCTGTAATTCTAGATAAAGAGGGAAGAACCGGTTATCAGGATCAATACAATCCCCTCCCATCTCCTCTTGGTGAATGTAAAACATTAATTCCTCAATCATCACGCTTGGTTCTAAAGTTATTTCTCGGTTAGTCATTACAACGCTAGTCGTTTAAAGGTTGATGTATCAGTGTGTACGCATCCATCATCGGTTGAGCAGTAAGTATCGTAACAGGTTACAATCCACTCGCCATTCTTGTAGTCGTCGTCTTGCCATATATTAAAGTCAACAAAACCATCAGGAGTTTCTATTGAGTCCCAGTGGTCGGTTGATGGGTCGGTTGAATTGATGTGCTGTTTTGCACGGACCCGTATGTTTTCTTTTGTTTCTTCGGTTAGGTTTAATTTCATCGGTTTTTATTGGTTGTTGGTTAATCGGAGTACAGCATTGAAATGAATAGAATAAATATAAATACAATGCATAAGAGTGTGATCATGCTCATTCGTCGGTTTCCTCCTGTTCGTTGTCAGCTTCTGTTTGTTTAATGCAACCTATCTTAATGATTGCACTAGGTTTAAAGCATAGATCGGCAAGGCACGATACGCATATATCTTCAACCTCGTTTTCCATACCTTGCAAGGTTAGTCCGCAGTGTTTGCAGACTTGTTTATTCACAGCCTACGGTCACTTTCTTACCGTCTAGCCACACTTGCACATCGTATACTTGCTTGGATAAACTGGAACGGTCACCTTCTATTATCTTACAAGCTTCTATTTCAGCCGTTGCCGGATCAGGTGCTATTATATTAGTTGACTGGTAGCGTTTACCTTTCCAGTAGTTTAAAACGGTTAAATATTTTATTTTGTAGTTATTCATTTTATAGGTTTTCTATTGGTTGGTTGTACAAAAGGGACAAGGGCTTCCGTCAATCGGACAACTAAAGCCTTCATCACTCGGACAAGTATCTAAAGGATGGTCAGTAAGCTTGTAAGAGTTGCAACTGGTAAAGAGTAGTAATGTGATAAGTAATAATTTCATTTCTCTAATTCGGTTTCTACTAAGTTTACGAATGTATCATGATATTCCATTAAGTAATTCTTCATTACATAAAAGGGTGTACTATCGAAACCATTTTCTTTTCTATCTTTCTGAATGCTGTCAAACTTATCGGTACAATCTTGCAACCATTGGTTGTCATCTAGAAAGCTTTTAATGTGTTCGTTTATTTTTGCAACTGGCGTATCCTCTTTGAAGATGGTAACAATTTCATCGATGTTATTATTAACTATAAGTAAGTATTTTAATTTCATAATGGTAGAATATCGGTAATGATAAATTTAGGGTTTACGATAGCTTCTGCTTGTTTGTAAGCCTTTTCACTATCGGTAGAGGTCAAGGTAAAGCTTTTAATAGCCATACCACATTGAATGATTATCTTGTAAGTTTTCATAGTATTTTTACTTCCCTTCAATTGCACAAATAACAATGAGCCATAGCCACGCTGTCAAACAGATGAAAGGGCTCAGTATAATTGCAAGTGCTAACTCTTTTTTAGATGTTTTAGGCATCCAGTTGTCAATGTTGTCGTTTTCGTTGTTTTTTATTCTCATATTATGCAACCTCCTCTTCATCTTGTTGATAATGTTCAGCTATTTCTTGCCAGTCTACATTCTGAAGGAAAGCCAGTGCATAATCTCTACCTATGCCTTCATCAGTACTTTGCTCAATTAATTCCTCTGCAAATTCACGCATCCCATCAGAGCTACCATGACGCCATGCTTCATCGTCGCCATTAAATAGCTCTAAGTTTACACGCCATGTTTCGTAGTTTGTCCAGCCGTTGTATGTTGTATCTGTTTTCATAAGTAATAAGTGTGAGTTGTTTGTATGGTAATTAAGAGTTAATGACTAAGAATTTTGATGGATTACCTTTGGGAGTGCGATCAAACTTAATAAGACCGCAGTCCTTTAAATAAATCGAATCTATCAATTCCGCGTTTGTAAGTTTAGAAATTGAGGTACGCTTCTTCTTTAGTCTATTAAACAAGCGAATCTGTGAATCTGTGAGTAGGTGTTTATGTATAGGTTTTAATTTATTCATACCTCACCTTAGATAGTATTACTAGAGACACCACAACAACAAAATTACCCCTCTTGCAACTTTGCTGTGTTTCTAATGACAACTATTAGCAAGTCTTATCAAGTAACAGAATGACTAATGACTTCCAAATATGGAAACGATTGCCAAATATGGAAAAGAGGTGACGGCTGAAAAACGATAAATCTAAATGCAAATGAATTGCAATAAGCCGAACTTTTGACGATCTACTTTACTCGTGTAAACCTAATTGCTTAATGCAACTTACTTGCAATAACGAAAACAACTGGCAACAATACTAGATAGCTATCTCATAAGTACTTAATAAACAAAGACTTGCCTGCTTTACTCGTGTAAATTAGACATAATCAATATTGTACGAACGCTCTTGATTACCAACGATTTACGAAAGCGTCTCTAGTTTACAGCACTAAAGCTTTTATTTTATTGCACAAATACCACCCCCACCAGTAGAAAAACACTACCCACATCGGGGTAAATAAAACGACCGCGTATATAGCGTAAGCCGTTCAGATTTTTTCACTAAATTCTCAGAAGCTTGGGCTGATATAGTCTTCTAAGTCGTCGTCTTCGTCTAAATCTTCGGGACTAAAAATGATCTCAGCGTCTGTTAAAACGGTCAGTTTAGCAAATTCTAACACGCCGACTATTGTCTGATCGTTGAGGTCGTACTCTTGTTGATACCGTCGTATGAGGTTATCTAAATCAAACATAA
>Ga0208791_1000984_pt1 | contig 11253 bp, 10 predicted proteins | sample 11_taG_FD_184084 | JGI IMG/M metagenome (GOLD analysis project Ga0208791, IMG submission 184084) | Marine viral communities from the Subarctic Pacific Ocean - 11_ETSP_OMZ_AT15265 metaG (SPAdes) (version 2) | ecosystem: Environmental > Aquatic > Marine > Oceanic | place: Pacific Ocean | collected...
TGTGGCTGAGTATCTAATATCTTTAGGTATGAACTCTGTAACACATTATAAAGATCCTACTGTGTCTGTTGACATTGAAGCTCTTTAAATAGGTTTTCTACATTTTTTAGCGAGTCAATCGCTTGGATATCTTTGTCTTCAACAGATATTTGCTTTCTACCATCTGGGAAGAAAAACATTACCTTTTGACAATTTAATGCAACCAAGGCATATACATCTATATCACCTTTATTATAAAACCTATTCTTAGAATGAGATCCACATCTAAGATCAAACCTCCAACTCTTTCTAGCTTTCTCTATTTGCTTCTGTGTTTTGACTTGGCACTTGTAAAGAGTTTGGCCAACCTCAAAGATGATATCGGCTTTAGAACCATGTGGCATAACAGTAACAGTATCAGAAAGGGTAGAAAGCACCGAGGCTACTAAGTATTCTCCAGATCGGCCAACTCTTTCTGTTTGGCGCGCCATGCGGTTATTCGGGTACTGTTAATAATGATTCTTGCTTATATTGGTTCTCTATAAGCTGTTGCGCTTGTGGACTTGTAAGACCAATACTTGTTAAAACAGCTACCTTTGCATCTATTGGCACACCACTTTTTGTTGCCCAATTTTTAAAAGAAGCTTTGGTTGCTGGATTTGTTAAAGCAGTTGCTAATATTTTTGGTGTCAAATATGCACCAGCTGCAAAACTAAGACCTGTAGAAACGTCACCAAAAGCAGCTCCACCAGAAATACCAGCAGCAGCACTAAACCCTATTGATGTATAAAAGTCTCTGGTTGCGTTACCAAAAGCTGTGTTTGAGTAATTAACTGACTTACCAGCTTCTTTAAATCCTCTTGACAAAGTTTCTATATCGTCAACTTTTGTGCCTAAAGCTTGTATTGATATAGGTAATTCACCTGTACCCTTTTTTAATTTTTCAAGGTTGCTAACTGTTTTTCCTGCTGTGAAACCACCATCAACATTTCTTGTTATATCATAAAATTGTTTTTCGCCAAGTAATTTTAATTGGTTTTCATTAGCCAAACTTTTATTAAATACGTTATTTAAAAATTCATTGGCTTTTGATGGCTCTGTTTTTAAATTAGTTTCTAATTTATTATAAATTTTTTCTGATGGTAAAATATCTTTACCAGCTTGTGTTGTTATTGGTCTTATTTGTTTGTTAATAACATCACTACCTTTTTTATAATAATCATTGGCTAATTTTGCTGTTACAGCAACGTCGCCACCTATAGATTCTGCTGCTTCAAACATATCGTCAGATAAAGCTGCATATAGTTTTTTCATGTCATCTAAATCAGGAGATGTGCCAACAACAAAACTTCCTTTTAATTGTCTTCCTATAGTAGATCTTAAACTAGCTAAGTCTCTATATGTAAGTTTTGGCTCTCCTTGAAAATATACTGATAGTCTGTCGCTTAAATTTTTGCCAAATAATTCAGTTAAACCCTTGTTGGAAAATCTATTTTGATTTGCTTGTAATACTTTTTGTGTTTTGTTTAAATCAAAAACTTTTCTTCTAGGTATTTTTTTATTTAGTGTTTTATATAAAAAGTCTGATCTTGTTAAAAAATCTTCTTCAAACTTCAATGCAGCATTTAAAATTAAATCTCCAGCTGCCTGTTGTGATAAATTTGAGCCAGTAGATGTTAAGTCTGTAATAGCATTATCTAGTTGATTTATAGCATCATTATATGATTGAACAATTTTAGAACCTCCTACTGTTGTGGCTAGTGCATTTTCTGTTTTGGCAACTTTAGGACCTGTGGTTACACCTAGTGGTAAATCTTTCATGCCTAGATTTTCAGCAGACTTGTAAACAGACTTTGCAATTGGATCATTAAATACTTTATTTGCACCTGCTCTAAATACTTCAGCACCTTTTTGTATTGGAAATGGTGTAAGTCCCTCTATTGTTCCTTGTAAGGCTACATCACCAGCATACTGTGATAGTGTTCTAGTATCTTCAGCGCCTTTGCCAAAAAAGTAACGCAATGCATTATCATATATTTCACCAGCTACTACAGAACCACCAGCACCGCCAGCTGCAACACCTACAGGAACACCAACAACAGTTGGTGAGGTTGTTAAACCTCCAGCAGCTGCACCCAAGCCACCACCTATTAATTCAGCACCTATTCTTCCGTATTCAAAAACATCTCCTAAGTCAAAACCGCCTGGATTAAACAAGGTTGGTTGTTTGGTTTTAGGATTTGTAAATACATAATTATTTGACCCAAAAGGTATTGCGTCTGGGTAATATTTTTGTATTAATTTAAGTTTATCTTCAGGTTTTTTATATGCAGAGACAACTGCTCTTATTTTTTTGGGCGCACCTGTTTTATTATCTAAATTCTCAAAAGATAAAGCGCCACTAGGAAGTGGCGGTGTTGTTGTTGCTCCTTCTGGTAAAGGTATAGCCATGTTTATTGCTCTACCGCCTCACTAGTATCAGAATAAATCCAACCATCTCCTGTTGCATTTACCTCTATTTTTCTTCCGCCTGGCATATAAGCTATTTGTTTTGTTCTAGTTATAGATCCTTCTGGTTTTTTAAGACCAAGTTGTTGTGAATATCTTTGTTTCTTTTCATTAATGATATTTTTTATATTTTGTATTTGCACTTTTGTACCAGCAATACCACCTTTAATGAATTGTTGTGTAAAACTTGTTGGATCTCCAAGCAAGCCAAGTAATAAATCTAAATCTGGTCCAGCAAGAACACCAAGTTCTTCTAAGTTTTTAAGCTCTAACAATATGCTTGTGTGAAGACTTTGTATTTTCGCTCTTTCTTGGCCAATAGTAAAAATACCAGGTTGTAATTCATCTACAGCTTGTTCAAAATTATTTAATTTGACTAAAGAATTATCTAATGTATCAATATTTTTTGTTAGTTCATCTCTTCTTTGCGGTGTTATTTTTACAATTTGCTCTTCTTGCTCTTCTTCTTTTTGTTCTGTATCAACTGGTTTTATATCGACAGTAGCAACTCCAGTTGGAGGTAAATAATCATCTTTTGAAATCATCCCTGGTATTTTTCTAGTTACTTGTTGTCCAACTTCATTTATATATGTTTCTGTTTTGGGCTGAGATAAATAATCATACGCAGTTTTATACATAGGAGACTGTCTTAAAGAAGCATCTTGTTGTCCCTGTAAAAGAATATTATAAAATTGGTTAGCAACGCCTTGTCCTTTGAATAATTGATTATCGCTTTTATCAAGCTTGCTCACATCGAAGCCACTCATAAGCAAATCAATACGATCAGCCTGTTCTGGATTTCTTTTTTTATAATCTTCTATTAATTGTTTTGTTCTTATTTTTTCTTGTTGCGCTTGCCTCGCTTGTTGTCTTCGTACAATACCAGCATCTGCATCTTTACCTGCAAAAGCCTGTCCCACCCTCATTAATGTTTCAGATATACCAGCGCCTCTAGCCTTTCTTCTTTCTGCTTCGTATTCATCTACTTGCTGTTGCGTCATTCCGCGCAGTTGTTCTTGAGGTAATACATCAAAACCGCCACGCTCTGCCATTCTGTTACCGTATCTAGTAAACCTAGGAACTTCTACTGGCGGTACAGGTGGTCTTTCTATTTGCATTTGTTGCAAACTTTCTAACATCTTTTGCTCTGGAGTTTTTTCCTCTTGTTCTATGAATGTGGGTAAATTTAATATAGGCATGTTATGATCCAAAAAATCCTGATTTACCAGCACCTTGCAAAAAGTTGCCAAGCTCTTCTAAGCTTGCTCTTTTGAAAGATTCTGTACTAGTGCTACCCATAAGTTTTGGCATCATTTCAAGCCCTTGGCCAAGTAATCCTAACTGATATGCTGGGTATTGTTGTTCTCTCATAAACTCGCTGAAGTCAAAGTCTCTACCTTGTTGATCTAGTCCTCTAGCTAAAGCGCCATAACCACCAAGCAGTCCTAGTGCTTGCTGTTGCCCACCTAATAAACCGCCTAATAAACTAGCTTGTTGCTGTCTACCTCTCAGCTCCAGCTCGGGCGCGAGCATGGCCATCTGTTGTTGTCTTGCTATGTCAGACTCAGCAGCTCTTTGCGCTTGCTCAAATCCTGACTGTCGTAAACCTGCAACCGTTCTAGCTTCTTGTTCTTGTAAAGGTCTTAATGCTTCTTGCTCGTATATAGTTCCTCTTGATCCACCAAAAGCACCAGATCGCATTGCTACATCTTGTGCTTGCTGTTGTTGTAAGTCTCTACGCCTAGCAAAGTCTTGTTCTGTTAGATCTATAACTTGTTGTTGATAAGGTGACTGATACGCGCCAATATCTGCATCTAATAAAGATTGGACATCGCCTAACTGTGGAGCTTGTTGACCAGCTAATTGTTGTAACTGCGCGGTAGGATCAAATCCACCAAATGCACTACCAAATAAACTTTGAATACTTGCACCCATCTGTTGTTCTTCTGGTGATAAACCAGCAAACCTGTCGCCAGTAAATTCTTGAAATGGTATGTCAGCTGCGTCTTTGGCTTGTTGATAATAGTCTTTAAATAAGTCCATTTGCCAATCTGGCATTGTGGTTTGTTGTTTTGCTCTGCTTTTTCCTTTACTCATAAATCTTTTCTAATTAAATGTTCTGTTACAAATCCAAGATGTTTAAGTTTTCTTGTCCATCCTTTTCTGCCACCACCGTAAAGCCTTTTGACTCCACATTTCTTTGCGTACTCTTCTATGTGTGGCAACATCGCCTCTAACTCTTTATAGTCACCACCACAAAAGAGTAAGTTCATTGCGGTGTGCTGTGGAAATACTACAAACTCTGTTACAAATGCTGCATTGTTGCTAGCCCAAAGTAAGAATATTCCTTCTCTTATTTTATCTTCTATGTCATCAATTGTATAGGCATCTTGATGTTTAACAGCTTTTGCTATAAGAGGTTTAGTTCTTATCCATTCCTCTTGCCAACTTTCTTTAATCGCCTTTTGCATACTCTACTAAGCTTACAACGATGTTTAAATTTGTATGGTTAGCTTGTGCCTTTAAAATCTCACCAGCTTTTAATACTAAGTCTCTGGTTAATAATTCATCAGTTGCGTGTGCGGTTATATTGTGTTCTTTGAATATATGAAACACATCTGATCCAGAAGTTATAGATAAGTCTACGTTAGTTTGCTGGTTGTCATGGTCACATACTAAAATGGATTCTATAATTGCAAAATCAAACTCATCACCTGATGGTGCTGTATATATAGTAGTTAAGTTAGTAGTGTTTAAATCTACCTTTGCATTAGTAACCTGTTGTATGTACTGGCTTTTACTTTCTGGAGATATCATCTTCTACCTCTTGGTTTGCCATCTACTCTTATTTTACCAACTTGAAAATCTTGGGTTAGTGATCCTGTTACTTTCATAGATACTTGTCTTGCACTAAACCTTGCATCGGTATAACCGTCTGTATCAAAAGTAAAGTTACCAAAATCTGTTTCTGCACCAAGCGGTGTAAACCTACCTTTAAATCCTACTGTTATACCTGGTAATGTTGCTGCTTCTTCATCTGGTATAATCTGATTAACTTGCACCACTCTATCACCATTGCCTATTTCTATAGGTGCGCTTTCACAAAATGGTACTTGCGTTCCTATGCCTGGTGAATTAAATAATGGTCTTTTATCGTGTTCATACACAAACCCACTAGAGTCACATGATATTGGATGATCAAATACACCTTGGTCTACCCAACATGTTCTATCCATTGATCCTATAGACCATACGTTATCTAAATAATTCCATATAACATATTTGTTTGGTGTTTGCTGGTCTATATCTCCAACTGGAAAAAACCACCAAACCTCATTGAAATCCATGTTGTGTGTACCAAAAGTATTAGCTGAGCTATTTATTTGTATGTTGTCAAAAATGTAATCATGCACATCTGATTTGAGTTCTCGTAATCTGCCATCAAATGTAAAAAATGAATTTTCACCAATCCAAGATATGAAGTTGCCAGATGATGTAATGGCTCTTGGGCCGATAGCCTTACAGCTTACACCAGCATCTTGTATTCCATATACAAATGGTGAGCCTACATAATAGAGTCTATTAATACCGATATCACTAAATATAATAATATCGTTTTGCCATTTAACTGCATATAAAGCTCTACCGCCTGTTGGTATTTGCAAGTCACCTGCTGTATTTCTAGCGGTGGATGTCCAGTTAGTATTATCTTCTCTATCAGACCAAGATACCTTTCTTGGATCACTATTAGATCCTATAGCTATAAGATGTCTTTCGTTACTTACTATAATAGCTTGACAGCCTATTGGAGAATTACTAATTTGTGTTGCTATAGTATCTGGTGATCCTGATCCTGCATCTGGCCTCCATTGGTATATCTTACCGTCGCTAGAGCAACAAAAAACTAAATGCTCTCCCCAGTTATCAAATGAAAAGTGATCTACTTTAAGTGCTAGTGTAGATGTTGATCTTTCATCACCGTAATCTTCTTCACCATAATCGTATGTTCCATAACCAGTTGATGAATTAACTATGTCTCCAACAAAACCTACTGGTGTTATGTCAGTCCATGTATCGTCATATAAAACATAAACTTTACTTCTTGTTCCTACAGCTAATACTTTATTACCGTTATTAGCTCTATAAGAATACATAGCAATTGGTGTTCCTGTAAGTGCTGTATCTTTAAAATTTGTCCAACCACCTATTGGTTTTAGATAACCGTTTTCAAAACGTACTAAATCACCATCTACCCAACGTCCTTTGTTAGCGTAGTCAGTACCGTTCTTGATTATTCCTGCGGGTGGTGTGATTGGGTATAGGGCCATTGTCAGCTCCTATACTGTACGTTTCCACATATATGCAACTATGTATGGTTGTAAGTTATTATGCGCTTGTCCACCGCCTGTTGATTGCGTTGATTTTGTTCCTATAGGAGAACCACCTGCAACCTCTAATGAACCTGAACCAGCTGGATTGTCACTTGTATCTATTGTGTGCGTATGTGCTGGTATTTGATTTACTGTTAGAGTATGAGTTTTTGCACCACCAGTTTCTTCTGCTGTGTCAAAGTCTGTGTCACTAGAATCTAAACCAACTATAACTTTACCAGCTCCAAAAGCTACCCATGTACCAAAGCCAAGCAATGTTGCTGGATTGGTTGCACTAGTTGCATTTATATAAATAGATCCAACTGGATATACCTTTTCTAGTACATTAGTACCATTAATTTGTAGCTCGCCACCAGTAGTATTTACATTACCACTAGCAGTTACAGTTGTTGCTGTTACTGTAGTTGCTGCAACAGTTGATGCAGTATTTGCACCTATAGCAGTACCATCTACAGCACCACCATTTATATCTACTGTAGCTAATGTGGCTAAACCAGTTGTTGATAACGTAGTAAATGCACCTGTAGAAGCTGAGTTTGCTCCAATCGGTGATCCATCTATAGCACCTCCGTTTACATCAATAGTTGTAAAAGATGCTGTACCAGTAGAGGTTAATGTTCCTGCTACTGTTAAAGTTTTACCGCTACCGACATTTAGACCAACACTAGTTCCAGATCCATTTGCAGTAAAGATACCGTCAACAGTATCTAGGTCTGTGTTAATTTTACCTCCCCATGTATTAGTAGATGCTCCTACTTCTGGTTTGGTTAGGTTTAAATTGGTAGTAAAGGTATCTGCCATAGTGCTTACTTCTTAAATTTGGATTTTATTAACTCAATCCATTCTGGTTTCTTTTTATATATTATAAACAATATTACGCCTGTTATGACAATTATCTCTATCAAGACTTCCATATTAACCTCCTATTGTTTTTGTTTCAGTAGTTGGGTTAATCTCTTCAGCTATTTTTGAGTCTAAAGCAGACTTTAAATTTGCTACTTCTTCTTCACCCATAATGCCTTCTACCCAACCAGTAACCACTGCATTAGTTAAGTCTGCAAAAGGTATAAAGTCAGAACCAATATCATCAAGTGATAATGATTGTGTGCCATAAACACTAGCTGTATATGGTACTTGCTCACCATCTACTTCGTGTGTCTCGCTGCTTTCAGCGTTAAGTCTGTAATGTACGTTATATACTGTGTCAGTATGTTCTTCGTATGTGGGATAAACATCTACTGTTTTACAGTTCCATTCATATGTATTACTCATATTATTCTCCTAGTTATTGAACTAATTTTAATTTTTTATTGTTAAATTTTTTTAAATATTTTATTGCTGAATATAATACATCTATATCTTCATGTGCATAACCAATAACAGCATTACAAGGCGTGCATAATAAACCTCTAACCTCACCTGTTTCGTGATTATGGTCTACACAAAGATTTCTTTTTAAATCATCATTATGAATTCCACAAATCATGCATTTGTCTTCACAATTAACAAACATTTGATTATATTCTTCAATTTCTAAATTATATCTTGTTTTTATTCTCCAAGCATGTTTTGTTTTTTTTGCTTTTTCAGTAGAATTTATTTTAAGAGTACATTCCTTGCAATAACTTCTGTAAAGATGTGCTTGTTTGCCTCCTACTTTATAAAAATCTTTTAAACTTTTATTTTTTTTACATTTGTTGCAAGTTTTGTTTTGTAGCAATTATATTTCTCCTATATTGCTGCAATTATAAATGCTAAAAGTTCATTATACCTGACTCCTAACCTAGTTTTCTCTTCGCCTGTTGTTTCGTCTGTCCAAGTGCTAGATATAAACATACCATAATTACCTGCATCAAGGCCTTCTGCTGTAAATGCATCTTGTAAGTCTTGAGCTATAACACCGAAGTGTAATCTAGCATCATCGCCTTTTTCTTCTACTGCATCTTGCCATCTGAATCTTCTAATCAAACCTTTACATGCTGTAGCTACTCTTTGCTCTGCATCTGTTAAGGCTTGTATGTCTTGTTTTTGATTCCTATCAGAGGTATTGATAGTTCCATTAGTTGCATAGATGTCATCGAACCTTGCACCTGCGTTACCTAAATCTATGTAATTATCGGCTGAACTACCATCATCATAACACGGTATAATATTCTGAACTGTAAAAGAGGTAAAACGTAATCCAACACCAGTATTAGTTCCATTTGGTCCAGCAGCTATAACTAATTGTGAACCGTTTGCACCATCTGGACAGCCAATATTTCCAACTGCTGTGCCTGATCTATAAAAAGATAAAATGCCTCCATCTGTTCCAGTACGATTGAGGATAGCTACATTACCATTATTTGCAGTTCCTTTGTAAGCAGATGCAGCAATTATTCCATCGTTTCTAAGAGCAATACCATTATCAGATGAAGAGTTTGCAGAATTTGTCCAAGGAGATGTGCTTGTAGTAGAAACCAAAAAATTACCGCTACTATCAAACCTAGCTCTTTCTGTATTGTTAGTAGTAAAAGCAAATGGATGATTAGTTTGTGTTCCTAAATAGCCAACACCACCACCTATATAGTAATGTGCTTTTTGTGAATTATCGCTTGATGATGTGTAATAAATACCGCCTGTTGTAGTTGTATCGCCTTGAACTTCTAATATTTTATAATTAGAAATTGAACTTGGCGAAGTTGTGCCTATGCCAACGTTTCCTGAATTAAAATAAGAATCAGTCCTTGCACTTATAAACACATCAGCATTATTGAATCCATCAAATAAAGTTAATTCACCTGCACCTGTATATGGGGATAGACTAAACTTAGCTTTAACCGCACCATTAGAATTACTAAAATGTGCAACATCTATATCGGTAGTTGCAGATGTAGCAACTTCTAAAGTAGCACTTGGCGAACTTGTACCAATGCCAAGATTACCAGTTGATGTCAATCTCATGTGTTGAGTTTCATTTGCTTTTCTAAAATAGATATTATCTCCATTTAGATAAATATCATTTTCAGCAGTTATCTGTAACGCATCTCCGTTAATACCTGTACTTTTAATAGTATGAGTACCGCCATTACCGCTTGTGCTTGTTAGTGTAAATACTGGTGCAGATGAACTTAAATGTAAAAGACTGCTTGGCGAACTTGTGCCGATTCCAATCCTAGAGTTGGTATCTACTACAAAAGTATTAGCTGCTGCACCTGGTTCTATTTTAATCGGTGTGGTTGCAGAACTATTATCATAAAAAGTGTATGAACCATCAGATGCTTGTACTCCTACATTCCACTTTGTAACATTGTTAATGGCATACACCATTCTTGCGTTATTAGTTGCAGTAGTAGATGACAGTTTTAATTGGATATTCGAATCATCGCGTACATCAAGTGTATAACTTGGTGAACTTGTGCCAATTCCAACACTTGTACCAAAGTAACCTGTACCTGAAAGGTGAAGGTCTTTGAACTTACCTGCGGTAGTTCCCAAATCAACTCCATCATTATATAAATTACCTGAAGCATCTGAAGGTACAACAGCATTACCTGTGCCATAGTCTAATCTTATACCGCTATTACCACTTCCTATATATACACGACCACTATTAGCACCAATACTTCCAACTGTTGTTCCATCTTTTCTAAAGTCTACAATATCGCCATCAGATGTTAAACGATTAAGAAAGATTGCTTTTGCACTATCTGATGTTGCAAATAACTGTCCTGATACTCTAGCTTCAACACCTTGCGTTGCACTATTAGCAGCAATTTTCCCAACAAGTAGATTGCCCGAGGTATCTATCCTTAGTCTCTCACTTCCTCCTGCAAATATACGAGCAGTATTAGCTATGCTGAAACTTAATTTATTTGTAGATGTACCAAAAGTATCGCCAACTGCACTTCCTGAAAGGTGTAGGTTTGTAAATCTTGCACTAGAACCGCCTAACTCATAAGTATCATCTGCAAGAGTTGCACCTGTTGATGGTCTTATACCAGCACCTTGAAATCTTAAACTAGATGATGATGCTTTACCAATATATAAATCTCCACCACTAGTACCAATACTTCCAACTGATGTGTCACTTTTTCTAAAGTCTATAATAGTTCCATTAGTGTTACGATTCATGATAGCAACTGTAGCAGTATCTCTAGTAACAGCTAAAAGACCATCATTCCTTAATTCAATACCAACATTAGCAGTAGCAGTAGTAGTCTTCCCAACTAATAGATTCCCCGAGGTATCAAAACGCCCAGCCTCTCCCGAGCCAAAAGTAGAATTATTTACACAGAAAATAATACCTTTAGTAATACCGCCTTGAACAACAGCAGAATTATTTGAACTGTCATAACCAAACTTTGACCTAGCACCTGCTACTGCAATATTAAAG
>Ga0208791_1000985_pt1 | contig 11243 bp, 10 predicted proteins | sample 11_taG_FD_184084 | JGI IMG/M metagenome (GOLD analysis project Ga0208791, IMG submission 184084) | Marine viral communities from the Subarctic Pacific Ocean - 11_ETSP_OMZ_AT15265 metaG (SPAdes) (version 2) | ecosystem: Environmental > Aquatic > Marine > Oceanic | place: Pacific Ocean | collected...
TTCGATTTTTGGGGTTAGTACTTTTTCACCGTCGACTTCTATAAATCCAGGGCTTTCGGCCTTCTTCTTCGGCCCTTGGCCTTGGGCCGCTGGCTGGGGAGCTAAGCCTGTCTCAAGGCTTGCGATATCCTTATCGATTCGGTCAAGCTCGGTTCTTAATAGATCCTTAATGACTTCCAATCGATCGGTTATTTCTGCGGCTGTGTCCTCAACATCTTTTGAGCTGGGCGGTTTGCTTGAGCTTGCATCTGGCTCAACTGCTTTTCGTATTTTTGCGGCTATCGATTCGGGGGCTAGTCTTGCAATGCTGCTAAGATTTAGAAGCTCTGAAATAATTCTGGATGCCGATGCATTTGGTCCGAGAGATTTTTGAATCTCAACAATTCGCTTGTCTAACTTATACTGGTTTGAAACGAGCTCCTTGTTTGCTTGGAGTGTCTTGTACAATTCGACATCCCGTTTTCTTTTATTATTAGGCAGTAATGAATTAACAAATTTTCGGTAAGCGACTTCCCTATCTATTCTGTCTTTAGTTAACCCCTTGTTTCTCGCTTCGGTTTCTTCTTTGGCTATCGTTTCGGGGGTGTTAGCTTTGCGGGGGTTTTCTTTTTTAATTTCGCCCCTTTTAAAAGTTTTTTTCTCCTTTTCTTCTATTTTAACTTTTAAATCGACTTTCTCCTCTGCCTTTTTTTCTGCTGCTCTTTTTTCAACTTTTTTAATTGTGTCTTCAGGCTTAACTAATTTCTCACCACGTTTAACACCTTGCTTAATCAGGCTTTCTAAATCTTTTTTGTATCTCGCTATCGCTTTATTACGATTTTTAATTTTTTCAGGAGAACCTTCATTTCCTTGTCTTTGAAGTTTTCCTAACTTTCTCTGAATCGCTCCAATCTTATTATTTAACGATCTGTTTTCGACAACATCGGGAACTTTCTCGGCCGGAGCCTTGGGGCGCTCCCCTTCAATTTTCACCGTGGTTTCTTTTTCCTTTTCTCCAGTAAAAGCTGGGGCTGCATCAGCTACTTTTTCTGGGTCTTCAGGAGCTTCTTCCTGAGCAAGTTTAGTATTTAAATTCTGTAGTGGTGAATAAGCTGACGGGCTTTCCGTAAGGATGTCCGCGCCGAGCATTGCGTTAACCGCTTTTGCGATTTTGGATTTCTCCTGCGGAGTTCCGGGCATTGCGTTAAGCTTTGTTTGGGTCTGCTCCTTGGTCTGCGGGGTGGAGCTGCCTGGCTTGCCTCCTTCGTCTGGAACTTTAGGATCGGGCATTCCGTTTTCGTATCCTAATGCCTGTAAAATCTTTTGGTCTAGGATGTAATCTTTTTCGCCTTTTTTAGCTCCGGCAAGATTTTCTGTTCCTACATACTCTCCTATGATTGGGCGAAGAACTTTATCATTAAAAGCCTTAATCTCTTTTTTAATGATTTTATCACCAGTGTTATCTAATAGGACACGGGCGAACTGATAAGAGAACCATTCTTCTGCTAAGACATCATCTGGGGTGCGGTCAAATGCTCGACGAATTTTCTTCTGGGTTTTCTCATCCAGTGAATCAAAAGTCGCATCAGGCTTCTTGGTAAAATACTGAGTATACGCTTCGAGCTGATTATCTTCGCCTAACCCACCCCACATAGTTCTTAATTCCTCATCGGACAAAATCATGATCCTGGCAAAGTGACCAGACTCATGCATGAATGCACCCATTGGATCAGCGGCAAATTCCTTTTCATTAATGTACATGATGTTATGTCCATCACGTGCTTCAAAGGTTCCTCGGTTCTTAAGATTGGCATCCGGAGTCCGTGGGCTGAATGCTATTTTTAATTTAGACATTCCCTCAGGATTGACCGCGTACATACGCTCAACCCAGTTTTGGGTAAATTCTAACGATTCAGGACTTACTCCTTCAACCGTCTGGAGATGCCCCATCATGGACTCGGCATCATTAAATGTCTGATACGGTGCAGAATATCCGGCACGGGTGACGGTTCCCATGGATCCGGTCTCGGTCATATTCTCACCAGTTATTTCAATCGGTGCATTGCCAAAATAGTTTCCGCTTCGGCTCCGCATTTCCAGTGCCGATGATAGTACACCTGGGCCAACGCCCACAATTCCTTCAGCTGCAATTGCATCCCAGTCCCAATCCTCGCCAGGTTCTTTACTTGCCCATTGTCCGAGATATTCCCCGGACATACCCATGAGCGAATCAGCACCAAGTTCAGCCGCAGCATTACGGGTTTTTTGAAATTTTGTAAACCGAGGAACTGCTCCAGCAGTTTTATTGAACTGTGTCTTATTTAAAAGCTTACCACCCTTGAACATTGCGTTACCGGTATGGTTCGCAATTGCCATGACTTTACCAGCCATCATACCAGTAAGCATATCAGCAACCGCTATCGGTGTACCCTTCTGAACCATCTTCTTTTGGATCTTGTTTCTTATGCTTTCATTGGTCCATGCGGCCGCAAAGATCTTTGGATTCTTCCAATCAATTCCTAATTCCTGCATTCCTTCCAATGCCATACCGGATGCTTCAAGAACAAAAGATGCGGCACCCCATGATGCTCGAGCTCCAAGCACTGCACCAGATGCAGTTCCGGCTCCAGGAATTATTGAACCCGCCAAAGCTCCAGTTGCTGCGGTAGGAAGCATCCATTTAATTGCGGATGGTAGAAATGAGGATAATGATTCCACAAACATTTCTGGAATCGCGGCGGGGTTATCAAATAATAGATTTCCCATCGCATCGAGGAAGCCATCCGATTTAGTTGACTTCACCCGTTTCATGGTTGAGCTCGTAGGAAGCTCTTCGATTTCAGATGCGATTTCAATAAATCTCTGCATCTCATCCGCATCTAATGTATTGGTCAGAAAGTCGGGAGTGTAATTACTCATCTCACTCATGAGTAATCCACGCTTAACCGCATTTCCAATAGCAGATAACCAGCCCGTTGTTTCTGCCTGCTCAAATAATTCGTTATCCAATCCGAACTGAGATGCTAATCCAATAGTCTTGTTTACTTCCTCTCTGGCCGCTTCCATTTTCTCGCGTAAGGCATCGCCTTTTGCTCCACCGGAATTCTTTAAATACTCGAGCTGTATATCTTCGTAATTACTTTTTGCGGCGTAAACGGATTGCATGACCTTTGCCACTTTCAATCTTTCCTCTCCGCCCAAAGACTCGATCGCCTGTTCAATAGGCTGACCTTTATATTCGGTCATTCCAGCTTTTTTCATCTCCTCGAGATCAAGAAGATCCGAATCTTTACGGCTCATGCCAATAGGTCGTCCGTCAATTTGACCACCATTTGAGAACATGAATCCTTTGTCCCGAAGCTGTCTGTCCTTCGCGACCGCTTGCCTGCGACTCGTGAATCCCGCAATGTCTCCACGCATTGCAGCTTCTAATCTTTTAGCCTGCTTACCTGCGGCTGGAGTCCTTTGCCCTGTGACCATATTAACTGCGGATGGTGGGCTAGTTCTTGGGTCAGTCTTTTCTAAATTGATAACCTCACCAGTAACCATATCAACGACCGGTTTTTCGAACTGCATCTGATTGAGCATTTCATCAGTTGCCTTTTTGCTTCTTGGTTTTGCGGTTCGGGCTTTAAGACTTGCGTCCAAAGCCTCGCGCTGAGAAATCGGAATACTGGTCATCTGCTCGAATAGAGCATATTCCATAGCTTCTGCCTCCTCCGCTGTGGTCTTACGCCTATCCCTTTCGGCCTTTAGCCTGAGAAATTTGTCCCGCATCCCATTTGGTTGGTTCCAGGATGCGTATTTTTTTAAATTTTCTTGGGACGCAAGTTTTGCGTCAGATGCACCGAAAAAGCCATCTTCTTGCTGACTGTTCTTAAGGTCGGATTTGTACATCTCATCGATCGCACCAATGTACTCCTCATCAGTTTCAAAGTCTCCGAATCCACCCAGGCTTTCAAAGTAGGGTGTGAATTCATTCTTCTTAAAATCGTCGTATAAACCCCCGTAATGACTCGCGGATTTTTTGTTCTCGCGGGTATATTGGCTGATCTGGCTATGCTTCTTTTTTATCTGCTCGTAAGCATCAAGATCATAATCATTAAAATTTTGATATGGCTGGGGCTGAGGCTGGGGCTGAGGCTCGGGCGGAGCGTATTGGGGCTCAGCTATTGAGCTTTGGGTCTGCTGTCTAGGGCCGCCAAATGGCTGGTACTGCCTTTGGATTGGCTTGCTTAGAAACTTTTCGAACCCGTCGTCTTTCTCACCCGAGTTGTCTTTAATTCCTAAGTCGTTGAGAACTGAGTCGTCGAAGGACATAAGAATTACGGTTTAGTATGGGTTGAAGGTGTAATCTACAAAATTAGGTTCGTCCTGGCTTCTTCTAAACGCTCTCCGCTCGCTTGGCCCCATTCCGGTCTGAGCTCTTCTAAACTGCTCGGGTGTGACCTGACGGCCTGCGGGTGCGCTCATTGATTTATTGGGAAGAGCCGCCGGGATATTGGGATCAGCCCGATTGGGAAGGCCTGGGGCTCGATGCGGAAGTGCTGGGTTTTTGTTTGGAAGTTTCAATGGGCTGTTTCCAAGTCTAGGGGCGTAGCCTCCAGGTGTTTTCATCGGAACTGCGTCATACAAATCGTTCCCAAGCTGCTTCATATTCTTTTTGAACTTTGGTAGCATCTTCTGACCCATCCTCCTTGTTGCTGGGTGGGCTAAAAGTAGTGGTGACAGATACGGTAGATAGTCCATGTTCATACCCTCTTCATTTTCCTCTGGAGTCGCGGGAGCTGGAGCCTCGGGAGCTGGCTCGTCAAGAGAAGCTCCGCGGTTAAGATAGGCTAATGCGTCGTTGCGATTTTGAAAATTCGCATCGCTGTAGTCCTGCTCATCGGAGGTCATACGGACCGTGTCTTTGCTCATGTCCTGCTTCTGTCCGAACTGATCGTTGAAAACTCCGGGTCTGTCTAATTGACGTTCAAGATTTACTTGCTGTGCATCAGATAGAAATGGCTTTGCTGTTTCCATACCGCCCGCTTTATCAAATTGACCGCCCATTTCTAAAGTAGTAACCGGACCTTTTCCGTCCAAAGTAGTATTTACAATTCCGGTACCCGCATTCTTTAAACCGGTTTGCTCGGTAAACTGCTCCTTAGTCAACTGACCAGGAGCTCCTGTCTTACCGTCTGGACTTACATAATTACCTCCAAATTCATTAATGGTTTTATCTATTCTAGCCTGCCTTGCATCTTCTGAGGAATTATAAGGAGATCCTAAATTTGCCATAAAGCGCTTTTGCATATCTTGACGTGTTTCGTCATCAAGTTCATTCCATGCTCGCCCATCTGACCGCCCGACCTGACTGGTTTCCCAGTTATCGGCCATGACATTTTGTATGTGGGCTCTTGATGCAGCCTTTCGCTCATCAATCTTATTCTGCTTAATAATATTATCAGCAAGTCTGTCTGCTTCAGCCTGAACCCGTCCTTTAGCAAGATTCATCATCTTGCTGCCGCTTCCACCACCACGTAACACCATATCATCCATGCTGTTAGCTTTTGCCTGCATTGCTGCCTGGGCTTGGCCTTCGGGAGTCATTGCCATTTGGCCGTCGGGGTTGTCTAAATTCTGATTTGCTGCTGGATCTGCGATCTCACCATCCGGACCTCTTTCCGCTATTGGTGTATCTAAATCTACTTTATCTAAAGGTTTTTCTGGTTCCTGCGGTGCGGTATTTGTAATGTCTTGTTCTGCTTCGGGAGCTTCGTTATTTAAGGCATTTAAACCTCCCGCTACACCTATACCCGCGGCTAGTTGACGTTTTGGACCGCCTAAAGCTACTTTTGCAGCCTTACCCGTTGCTGTATTACCTAGCTTATTTTTAATCTTATTTGCTGTTGGGAGTATATTTTTAGGTATTTTTGTAATACCGCCCTTAGCTAAATTTTGAACTACCTTTTTGCCGGTTTCTTTAATAACTGCTGGCCCTGCCCCTCCAGTTACAGCAGCTAAACCTGTTTGAAATACATCTCCCGCAACATCTTTTAAGTCAGGTGTATCCTCCCATTGAAGACCTTCTTCATTACCGGTTAGTTCATTAAAACCGGCTTTTCCGTAATCCGCGATAGCTCCGCCAATCCGAGCTGCTCCTGCTGGTACATCTAGTAACCCCTTACCAACACCTTCTAAAAAACTATCGTCTTCTTCCGCCCCATATAAATCGTCGCTTTTTTGCTGCATCTGACTGTATGCACTTTGGGGCTGGTTCTGTTCCGCAGATGGAGATGTGCTATTTCGTGAGAGCACCTCCATAAGACCTTTTTGTAGCTCGGGACGTTGACTTAAGGCAGCCGCCGCAGTATCGCGATCGACCTGCATCCACTCAAATAATTGTTGGGGCGTCAGCGTTCCCGCTTCGAAAAGAGCTTGGTAATCCATAGCGAAAAGAGTAGTTGCGGGGAATTACGGCATCAACCGCTTGTAATTCTTCTTAATAGCTCCTAATGGGACACGCATGAAGCCATCCGGGCACATAAGACCTGGATTTTTGCGTAGCATGCGATTAGTAATTTTCTTCTTTTTGGGTGCTTTAAAAGTGCTCGCGCTATCAATGTTGTACAATGCAATCGCAGCAGCCAGAACATGGTCATCATGATGACCGGGGGCCGCTTGCGGTTTGCCCTTATCGCTGATTACAAAGGTCTTCATTTCTTTCAGGACATCAATATCTGGAATATCAAAATTCTCCTCAATTAATTCAGCCGCCATATGGTCAATAACTGTTTTTCTTGTGACCTTATCCGTGCTCCAGCCAAAGCTTTTTTCAACCATTCCGCTAGAATCATTATATCGGCGACGGCGATAAACGCTTAAACCAGATTCCAATAGATATTTTAGCAATGCCAATCCAGAATTATTAACCTCAGGGATGATAAATGCGTTACCATACCAGCGGGCAGCTCCCTCAATTTCCTGAGCAAGGACACCAATATCCAATCGGCTGTGATGCAATGCGACAAGACGGGGTACGTGCCAGTCACCATGCCAGTCTTCAAAAGGTGCTTTCCAAACCTGGACAGAGTGGTAGTCAGGATCTGCAGCAATACCCTGCATTTGTTGATCCTCGCCCGTGCAAGTATCAACCGATATTAAATATTTGGAATCATATACCGGTTCCTCATAGATTTTCCAATTTCCAAGGCGGTCAGGTGTAAATGTACCTGTTTTATTATCAGATTGTACACCAACGGTTCCAATTAATGGTTTAACACTGTTCGCAATCTTTACCATCTTATCCAAATTTGAGACATGGAATCGGGGGCGAGAACTCATAAGGAAACATTCCTCAGGGTCACTCGGATATTCCTGACGGAATTTGGATAGATCACCATTGCATTTGTCCTGAAGAACACGACGACGCCAATGCAATTGTTCATAATTTACATCAAAGCGTTCCATTTCCTCGTATTCATCGTCAGTCATGGTTTCCTTGAAATCTTCAAGCTCAGCATCTGAATTAAAAGGTATTATTGAGTCCTCAAATTCAAACCATGCGGCAAATATTTTAGCCCATTCATTGTCCTGAACCCATGTTCGGTAAAACCAGCCATTTGGGCCGTTAGGTGTAGAATCAGCAACAACCAAAGATAAATTGTCACCGTCATATAAACTCTGCAAATATCCAAGAGCGGGATCGCGTTCGCCCTGCATAGGCCAGAATGCAACCTCAGTCATATTACCAACCTGGATCGTTCCAGATCTTCCAGCATTTTTAGATCCAGCAGTTTCTTTTCCGTAATTACTACGACTTTTTAACTTTATAATATCTGCAAGGCTACCACCGTCGGCTATTGACCCTCCGTCTTCGGCCCAAGGGAAAAGGTCGCTCTCCGCATACCGGCGGTATATTTCGAAAACCTTATCACTTGTACCGCTAATATCTCCCATTAAAGATCCACTGAGATTTTGATGCTTGCGCATATGATGATATGTCAATGCCTGGGCACATGTACTCGCTCCTTTTTGCCGAGGCTTCAAGATGATCATCTTGCATGGGCGGTCTTCGAGCTGACATTTACGGTAATGGGCAAACATCCTTTTTTGCAGAGTATTTGCTACGGGTTTTATGTCCTTGCCTCGTTTATCTCGGATTACTCCGAATGTACTGAACCAGACTTCCGGATCAATTCGTATTAAATTTTCTAGTTGCTCAGTGTTCTCCGTCATGAAAGCTAGCTTTTGGTTTGGGCTTGTGTATAGGACTGTCGTCCAAACGAATATCGTATCGATACTCGTGTTTGTAATGGTGGTAGTTGTGCACCGTGCACGCAGGAATGCTCAATAAAACTATAATTCTAATTAACACTTCCAGCGGCGTCTGGCTGCTTTACCTCTTTCACCATTCCAACTTTTGGATCGGGCGCAAAATGCTTTACGACGTTTAGCCGCTTTACTTCCTTTTTTGACTTTACCTGTGACCGCAGTCTTGAGCTTGGATCCGGGGTTCGCTTTGCGATACGCCGCTACCCCCTTCTTTGTCATACCAGCACCAGCCTTTACGGATCGGTAATTCGCACCCTTCCCTTTTGTAGTCTTTCTTATGGGGTTGGATTTTTTTCTAGGCATTAGTACTTACCTCCTTTTTTTACCCGCGCACTTCGAGCAGCAGGCTTTTTTTTTGAGCCTGTTTTACGTTTAGTAGTTTTTGTAGCTTTCTTTTTGCTACCGTATGATCTTCCAAATCCTGGCATTATTTTGTTTTCCTTTTTTTAATTGATGATGTTCGTTTTCCCATACCAACCCGGCGTTTTTCAGCGACAACAGATTTCTTTCTTTTGCCGACTCCTTTCCAGGTGACTGGGGTTTTCTTAGAAACTTTCTTACTGGGACGGCATTTTTTAACGCCTTTGGTCTTTTTCGACCCACACGCGTTTCCATTCTGATCAGTCCACTTTTCTTTGAACCAACGCTTAAGTGCAGCGCCCTTAGCTGTCTTTCTTACACCCATTACTTCTTCCTACCGGCTCCTTTTTTACGGCATTTGGCAATAGCTCCGCTCGCATAAGCGCTTGGGAATACCTTATAAGATGCTTTGACCTTGTGGTAGCATGCATCTTTTTTGCTCTTAGTTTTCTTAGCTGTGCTTTTTTTCTTTTTTGCTGGCATGTTTTAATCTCCTGTTCATTACCCGCGCGAGCTTCTGACGCTTTGCTATCTCCGCGGGTGTGTTCATAAATTTAATCTGTTCGAGGCTGTGCATTATTCCTCCTCAATCTCATCCAAATCGAAATCGGGCTCGAATTCGACGCTGGTGTCGCAGAAGCGTTCGATAACTCCGACTGCAATTTCTGCCATTTCTGTTTCATCCAGGTCTGATTCTTCCCACCAGCGGACAAAGACCGCCGATAGCTCGTGTTCAAACTTTTGTCCTGGGCCTTTGTCTTGTTTGTTGCTCATAAAGTTCCGCCTTTCAAATTTGCGGCTGGGGTTACTCCGGTTCCTGGTTTGGTTGAATAAAAAATGTGACTTCCATGCTGCCCAATTTTGTGAATCTTTGGGCTTTTGGACCATGATGGAGATACTTTGTCCGTGTGATAATGGTCTGCGTCTTTAAATTTGTTTAAGTGTTCCGGTAACTCTTCGCCCGCGATCTCATATGCCTGAATAAACTCTGTATCTGTTGAATTTTCATCCAAGGCTTCCATTTTTGCTTTATTTGGATCTTTGTCATTCCATGCGCTGAATTGATAAGGTTGGCGGCTGACATCAAATATATTATCTGGCCAGCTTTTTGAACTAGCTCGGTTTTTTAGGACTTGTTGAACAAGGTGCATGCCGTCAATTCCCTGGTTTCGGGCTTCACCCCACGAGGTTCGGGCTAGAGGTAGGCGGTTTGGGTCGGTTTTATCCTGGAACTCAAGCGGATTTACATCATCTTCGTTGTAAGCGTCGATAATTTCGTAGCTTTTACTGTTTTTGAAGTAATTATCTGCTTCAGTCTGATTCATTTTCGATCTCCAAAGGGGCTTCAACAACTGATTCTGCGTAAACATCGACAATTTCGTTCAAATCCATGCCTGATTGTCTAAATCGGGACATGATTTCGGCCGGTGTTGCTACTTTTGAGGTGTTATCGTTCACTGTAATCTCTGCTCTGGTGGCTGGTTTACCAAATCCGTACTCAAGCATGAGTTTTGCCGCGGTAATTCTGATCGTATGAGCGGGAGTTTCGTGATATTCGACACCTCTTTCCCCATCCGCACGATTTCTGCGAACAGTTTGCTTCGCCTGTAACCCATCACGCAATGCATTCATAGCTGCTTCAAAATCATCGTCGTGAATGAAGTTATGAACATCCTCTCTAAGCTTATTTACCTTCTGATTTGACATAAAAAATTTTAAATACGGGTTCCCTTTTGTATAACACAGTACATTTTTGGTACCCCCCACACCACCGGATGGGGGGTGGATGTTTTGCCTGTTTTAAAATGCTAAAACGGGATTCTAACCCTAAAACAATAAGATCTACTCAATAAACTTCTCATATGCCTGATAGATCATGCCTTCGAAAAGATAGTTTTTTATTTCTGTGATTGATAGGCGACTGCGAGTGGTAGTGATAGTGGTACCACGGGAGAGGTGGGGGGTACTCTGCTAGAGCTTACAACGGCAGTTGTCACTTCAATGATAGTTACAAAGTCGATACACTTGGGTAGATGTCACTTGCTAAAAGCTTGCGGGTCAAGGACTTGGGTCGACAGCACACAGGATTCGGAATCCTGTTTTGGGTCAAAGGTCGTTGGTTTTGGGTCGACGGCGTCCCTTACCCTACAGGTTACTAACGCACATAATATGTAGCAGTGGAGGTTATAGTCAATGGAGCGAGCTTGCTCGTGACCTAGTTAGCGGGCGACCCGCCATCTAAAGAAATAACAATAGACCTAAAGGGCTAGTGTTCTTTTTTTAGCCCGATTGAACATGGTATGTTCACCCGTCGGGAGACATTAATCAATGGAGCGAGCTTGCTCGTGACCACTTTTTGATGACTCGGGACAAAAAAAGACCTCGCTACCGTGATAAGTAACGAGGTCGTTTGAGGGTAGTATTAATGGTTAGCTGATACAGGGTTGTTTTGCTCATCGACGAGGTTTTCATTACTCCATTCAATGAATGATTCTTCTGTTTCTGTGTGAATTGTTTGATTTACTCGGAATTGGTTTTTGTCTTCTAGTAGGGAGTTTAGAAGACTGAATACGAAGCTACTTGTG
>Ga0208791_1000987_pt1 | contig 11206 bp, 2 predicted proteins | sample 11_taG_FD_184084 | JGI IMG/M metagenome (GOLD analysis project Ga0208791, IMG submission 184084) | Marine viral communities from the Subarctic Pacific Ocean - 11_ETSP_OMZ_AT15265 metaG (SPAdes) (version 2) | ecosystem: Environmental > Aquatic > Marine > Oceanic | place: Pacific Ocean | collected...
TAAGACCGGAGCCTGCTCGCTTGCGGCCAAAGAGCTTGGGCCATTGGCTGGAACCTGAGCCTGAGGAATACTGACTGTACAGTTTTCTACCTTACCATTGGCTGGGTTTCTCCAAGCAACAGATATAGTATCCGCATCTCCATCACCCGTTATATCGCACAATCCGACTTTAACAGAATAACCGCCGCGATTTTCCCGATACTGAATATATTCAGGAGAGTATTTTGAAAGCTGCCTCGGTTCACGAGATTGCTTACCATTGCGGTACTTGCGCATTATTTATGCGACAGCGTTAGCTCGGTAGTTTTTGCTGATCGCTCCCGTTACTCGGTTGTAAGAAGAACCCCAAGCTCCACCAAATTTAGGTGTGAAAAATCCAAACTGACGTTCAACAGTTACTACTAAAGAACCAGCTTCATCAGATGCTTTTCTAATATCTAAAGCTTTTTGTTGTTTCGTGCTAAGTGGTTTGGTGCTTTCTTTTGCGTGTGTGTACTTTTTCATAGATAATTATCCTTGGTATTGATTCATGCCTTGTGGGTTACTATTACCCATACCAGCAGTTGCTGCCTGAACGCCATCGGTTGGTTCTGGACTCTCCCCCTGAGACGCCGCATTGTCACCAAGCATTTTAGCGATTTCTGCTTCTGTTTTTGGGTCTGCTGGAGCTTCAGGTGGAAGTAATTCATCAGTCTTTTCAAATCCCATCGCATCAAGAATGCGTTTAAGCATAGGACGAATAAATGGACGCATTTCTGGAGGTGATTGAAAATAGCGATCCTGAGTTTGTAATGCTAAGTTTGCTTTCTCTATAGCCCTTTGGCCTTGATCCTGAGACAGTATGACTCGAACATTAATTCCAATATCTTTAATCGCTTCAGGAGACATGACACCAAAGGCTCGAACATCTCCTTCCATGTATTCAAAGACTTCTTCTTCATCAATGGTAGCCATTGAGACCTGTACAAGTTTAGTCAAGTGATCCTCAAATCCACGAACAATTCTACGCATCCATCGACGACCAATTTTAGACGCTTCACGCAGTGTTGCTTCAACCCCAGTCGCAGTATTTGCAGGAGCTAGTGCCTGATAATCTCCCTGAGCCATGTTGGAAACACCAAGCCATAGCTGAACAATTCCAAATACAAAATCAATCAATTCCTGAGTTCGCACATCAACATTAGGAACCGCAGCGAAATTCATGAAGTCATCAATGCTGTACTGGTCTTTCAATTCAAATATTTTTCCAGCATGTAATTCTACATCCTCAGGCTCATCTTCTACGGCCTGCGGATTGACACCAATAATTGGATTCGCAGCGAGTTCATTACGATAGCTCTGAGAATTAAATTGTTTATCAACATATTCCTGAAAAGAACGAATTCTTTCGGGAAGACTACGACCACACCATTTATTACGTTCTTTACCGATTGATACTACGGTATATGGAATATGATTATCAGGAGTCAGTTTTGCAACGAATTCATAAAAGATTGGTTTCTCAGTTTCTGGATCTATGAATATACAAAATTCTTGTGGTTGTCCGGTTCCTAGGACATCTCTCTTCATCCAACATTCAAGGATTTGAATACTTGGGTTTTCATCTGAATCAAAGTCCAGGTTTTCTTTTCTCTCCTCATTCTTTTCAATCGGACTTCTTGGATTCGCATCCTTGTTAACCATGTTGTAAAAATCAGCAAAGCTTAACCAATCACGATCAAGAAACATTTCTCTAGCCCAGCGCAAATCCTTGTCATACATTTCAACAACGATGTCAGCATCCTTAATAGATTCGGCATCTGATGGGCAAAGAAAACGATCAGAATCTACAACCTCCGACCTTGGGCCTTTGTACTTTACCATTTGAGTTGGGACTCCTTCCGGAAGTGGTTGGAATTCGTGTACTCCCGGAATCATTTGGAAACTGGGATCAGACGCAAGTCGAAGTTCTGAGTCTCCGGTCATTGGGTTGAGTTCTGGAATGAACTGGTCCTCGCCTTCAATTATTGGTCCTTGGCCTGGGATCTGTTCAAACTCCTGAGTCTGTAAATTAAAGAGTCCATTTCTTTCGTAATCGTACCATGTAGATACATCTTCTTCGTACACAGCTTTCAGGACTAGGGCTCTTTGGATAAATAAATGGAGATAGGATTCTTCCAGTCTTTCTCTGGTGTTTGCCTGATCCTCAATTTTCCAGTTGAAGTATTTATCGTATGTCTCAGCCATATCAATATCTCCAGCTCCCTGAGCTTCGAATTTAAAATATGGAGATGTTCCAGTGATCTCATCCTCAGCACGAGCCATGAAGTGATCAACCACAAGACTGGTCATAGGAACCGAAAGATTAGAGTGGTTAAATATCCCGTCGTACCCTACCCGATCTGTACGATCGTTGTGATACATTTTCCATGAAGTCTTATCGTTCTCAATACGCTCCCTATTATCTTCCTTTAACTGTTCAACTCTTTCGAGTGCGTATTTAACAAGTTTTTCTTCCTGTTTTTTTGTAAGTCGTAAATTTGTTTGTTTCATGAAATTCCAAGCGACTGTGCTTTTTTGATCACCGCAGTTAGCATATTTAACTCTTTTCTTTCCAACTCTTCAATGCGTTGCATTTTTTGTGAATTCGTAAAACTCTTGTTATTTTCGATCTTATTTTTCATGTCACGAATTTTAGATCTTTTACCATCCATAGCTTTTATCTGAGGCATGATATCTATAAGCGGCTTTTGATTCTTTTGCATGGTGGCATACTCCGCGCCTCCTCTTTTCTGAGCAGCTTCAACAGCTTTTTTTGCAATCATTGCTGCTTCACGAATTTTATAATAAGAACGACGAGTTGCAGATCCGTAAGTAGTAGTTCTTACAAAACGATTTACCACGGGCATTTTATTGATATCAAAATTATACTCTTTGTCATCAATCATTGGGTACAGCCCGTCACCTAAGAACATATTGATAATTTGTCCGGGGCCTCCGAGATAACCAAGCGCAAGGTGTTCCATTTCACTACCCGATAGATCGAATTTATAATCGCTGTCATCGGATGCAAGAAGTGGATTACCACCAAACAACCCTCCGATTGATCCTTTAATTTCATCATTTCCACCAAGTGCTTTGTTGATAAATCTAGAAAAGTCTGTCCAGAGCTCCTGAGTTCTTTTCTGATCCATCATATGGGCGGGTTTTGGTGCTTCATACGGGACATCAGATTTTCTGATTTCTGTACCCATGAAATTTTTATTGGCATACATTTCAACAATTGGCTTACCCGCAGATGGCACTAATGCGGTAGCTAAAGACGCGCCTCCAATTGGATTGAAAGCATTCATAGTGGCATCCAAATTTCTGGTAAAAAAGTCCATAGCTCCTGATCCGCCACGATCCATAAAGTACTTAGCGAAAAAGTCTGCGGTTGTTTGACCTAATGCCCAGAAAACATTGTATCCAAGAGGTACGGGAATTCCGAAGTATCCTGTATCTCTACCAGTTTTATCTTCTAAGCCGGGAATGTTTCCTGGTAGCGGAAGCAGAAGATTAGTGTCTCTTTTAAAACTGGTAATAGTATCGTAATCAGGCATTTCTTCATCTTCATCGTCATCAATCAAACGATTAAAAAGAGCGACTAAGAACGATGCGGCTACGATTCCACCAATTAATTTACCGGATCCAACCTTACCTCTTTTATGTAAAGTCCGTGCAAATCTATGTGCTGAATTTGTTGATGCTCCAAAGAATACAAAAAGTGATCCAAAAGCCTGAGTAAGATTACCCTTTTGGTTAAAATCCACGGTTACATTACGAGAAATGCTTGCAGCCTGATGAACAGTTCTTCCAGTCTCTATTGCAGACCAGAATGCTGACATACGGATTGAGTTTTCAACCGCGGTGTTCATAGACTCCACGAGTTGAGTTGCTGTTTTTAACCGTGCTTTAACTCCCTTTTTATTTTTAGCCTTATTGGTGCGTGCGTCCTCAATTAGTTCAGGCATTGATTTATGTCTGAACATTCCAATCTTTGCACCAGCCTGTTTTGCAAACTGGTACATCTTTTGGTGATCCCCTTCGCGTAAAAGCTGCATTGCGTTATCTTCATCGATCTCGACATCAACTCTTATGTTCTCACCTTTAGAAAGAGACTGCTCAACTTTGAAAATGGCTTTCATGAATTTACCAAGACGCTTTCCGCTCAAGGTTTTTCCAACCATGTTTTTCTTATCGTCTTCAGATAGATGAATTGCGGCCGTTCCAACATCACGAATAAAGTTGGGGATGATGAAAGCGGGGTTCATTGATGTGAACATTTGAGCCATAAACCGAGTCATCTTGTTTATAAGCTGTAAAATTCTTGGTAGTGATTCGTATCTTAAATTCTTTAAAGATGCAGCCATGCGAGCTCCTGGCTCACCTTTAAATTTTATAAAATGAGGAACACCCTCTTTTCGATAAACAAATACATAAGGATCGTTTTGGAACTTAGTACTCAGAGTTCGACGAACCATTTTTAACCCGTCTACTTTTTTACCGTCTATTTCGATGTCTTTTTCCTGTATTTCGTAGTCTTTTTTGGTATCTAGTTCTCTAAACTCTTTTTCAAATATCTGGTCAAATTCTGCTTTTACTTTTTTCTTAATGTCTGGGGATAGGTTTTTTAATTCGTCGGGAAGTTCTATATTAGGGAGTCCGGTACTGTCGTCTGGATATGCAATAGCTCGCATAAACTCATAAACCGTGCCGAACGCGTTTGAGACTTCGTTTTTATGACTTCGAATTGCGGCATCAAAATATTGAGATTGAGCAGCCGCAAATACAGTTTCTGGATCAGGACCGATATTGGTATTGGTTCTTCCAAAGGCTCCCTCCTGTAAAAATGCATGTTTGGGTTGATCCCAACCACGACCAGCAGCAGTACTTGATTTACCAACTGCTTCATAAGCCATTTCATTGTCAAAAAGTTTTTCGGTTTCTCCTTCAAACCCCTGCATTGGTGCATAATTGTAATTATCCTTCATGCGGGCTCTGGATATGTTATTAATGTTATATTTTGACATCGCTAAAACCATCGCTTTAGCCTCTTTTATGTCCACTCCGTCTCTAATTAAGCCAGAATTGCTCTTAAGCTTTAGAGCCTCTTTGTTCATATCATAGAAGAGCTGAAGCGGGTTATTTTCATCCAGTATAAAGTTCTTAATCGGATCCATGGCTTCCATTTCTTTTATCCGATCAATTGCGTCTTTTGTATTAATACCGCTTAAGCTATCGCCCCGCTCATCAAGCATTTTCTTCAGAGACTTGTACTCTTTGCTGTCCTCTTCGAGTGTTTTAAGCTCGGCTTCGTACATTTCTTTTAAATGCATATTTCTACTCGGAGCGGCACGGGCGAGAAGATATTCGCCAAGCATTGCATTAGTGACTCCGTGCTTAGCCATAGCATCTTTAATCGGTTCAATAAATCGGATCTGAGATTGCTCAACCGTGTTATAACCCTTGCCGTAATACTGATGCCATTTACCGTGGACATCGATAGCATCAATTAATGCTTGATCCTTTATGCCTACGGATTTTAAGAAGTTCGCAACCATTTGCTTTGGTGGATCGGCTTGATCGACAAGGCTGGTTTTGAAATCAAAATTCTTAAATACTTTTTTGAACTTCTCTTTATCCTCCTCGGATACACCCGCTTTGGATGCTAACCTGCTTAGTATGCTTAGTTTGCCGTAGTTATCTGGTATTCCTGATGATAGTGAGTAGCTTGAGCCGAGCCCGTAGGAAAGGTCGCCTCGGTTTTTTAGCATGTTTTCAAATAAGAACTGCTTTTGCTTCTGACCTTCGCCCTTCGGCCCTGGGCCTTCGGGGTTAGAATCTGGGTCGAGAATCATTTTCTTAAACTCTGCGAATTTAGGATGATCCTTAATTGTTTTTAACCATTTTGGATACGGCTTAGTTGGCGCGGGTAATCCATAAATCTCCCAGAATGACGGTTCTTCTTTAAATTCTTTAAATACCTTTTCGAAACTGACTCCTCGTTTTGTTCTTATACGGGTAAGTCTTTTATTAATGTCATCAAACTTATCTAACTGCTCCTCACTGAGCTTGGTGCTTTGAACTCCTGATTTGAGCTTTTCTTTCTCAAATTCTCTTAGATTACCAATTGCTTCGGGCTCAAGATCATCCGCGGTTTGTTTTGCCTGATCCTTATTGGTTGCAGAATCAACTTCCATGTTATCAAAAGATCCTTCAGGTGCTTCCTCATATCCGAGGACTGCATCAAGCGGATTATCGTGGAGCATAGGGTTGCGTTGAAGAACATTAGCGGCATTAGCTGAATTTGCGGTTGATTCTTTTTCATCAAATCCACGCCCTGGGTTTAGTCTCAACCTTCCTGAATTATATACTGCCTGAATGATTGGCTTAACCATTTCAACCATAACATCCATGTCAGGGATTCCGTTTTTATATAAATCGTTCTTTTCTAAAATTCTTGTCTGCTTGCCATTTTCACCGATGACCGTGCGGATCATTTCATCGGCTACATTTGTCCAACCTGATTTTGCTGGGTCGCTTGCTTCGGTTAATTTAAGCTCAGTTTTAATTTTTAGTTTCTTATGCAGGGCGGTAATGAAATCGAACCATACATAAGGCAACAGTCCACCAGCCGGGCCACCAGGAAGCTGTTTAACAATGCCATCAGAGGTTTGAGATGAAGGGTTATACTCCAAAGACTTCATCACATTTTTAAGTGCATCTTTTCCAAAACCTTTTTTCTTAACCTGAGAAAGTAAAAACTCTACCAATTGAACAGCACTTACATGAGCTCCGGAAGATACTCCCGCAATCGCATCGGCATCCATATTCTCGATATCTTTATTAACCGAATCAATTACATCAATCCGTGAGTTAATATAGGTGTCTTCTGCAATCTTTTGGAGGTCTTTTGGAAGTTTTGTGTTATTACCTTTTTTCCAAGCTCCGTTAACTCTTTTGACCTTCGCGGTTTTACCGTCGGGCTTTGTAATTTCAAATGCTTCTATATTCTGAGATTCTTTACGCTTAAGAAGATTCCTGAGCTTCTTCTGGATCTGTTCATTGACTTTACGATCAAGGTCAGCAGCCAATCCAATATTTGCCTGCTCTGATCCAGACCCAGTTCCAAAGGTTGTTTTCTCGGGCTTGAAGTTATCAACCCTACCCTTACCGAACATAGCCAGAACGGGGATACCTTCGTCCACAGCTCCCCGTGCAAATGATCCATGGGCAGATGTTTCTTTTACCTTGGAAGTTGCTTTTTCTCCCGGGCCGAAGAATACATAATCATCTGGAGCAACTGTCTCAGTACCCCATGCTTTTGCAGCTTGTGTCTCTTCTTCTGCTGCTTTTTCCGCATAGGTTTCTTCGAACTTACCCTTAGCTTCTTCTGCTTTTTTTCTAAACTCGGCAAGAGAGGCTTCAATGTCTTTTTGGGTTACTCCGGGAGTTCTTTTTAGGGCTTGATAAACTAACCAAGAATCAATCGCTCCCTGCTCAGGTGCATTCCTTCGCTCCTTCGGTTTTCTACCCATTCCTGGGCCTTGATCATTTGCGATATCTTCTTCCCAGATATCTAAAATTGTTTGAACTGCATCCGCTTTTTCACGATAGAACATGAATTCGGTTAGAATCTCAGTCCACTTCATACTACCCGCATGAATCTTGGCAAACGCTCCACCGGTTTCTTCTCCCTGAAAGGCTCCGATTTCGTCGTAGTCAAAGATTAAGGCTGCAAGTTGCTGTCTGAGTCCTGCAATCTTCGGTCCTTTAACATCTTTACCGGGAGTAGAATCAGGGTCGGCAGCTTCAATCTCAGCTACTGATCCATTAAGAATTCTTTCTATTCTTTCCTTCTCCTTTGGATCATCAGTCTCGGCTAATAACTTTTCATATGCCTCGATATCCTTAGCCATTTCGGATGCTTTTCGCTCGATGACCTGATGGTATCTTTGTTGCTTAGATCCTCGGAAATCGCGATCGTCCAATATCTCCATTGCTCGGCCAGTGGCTAGTTCGTAAACAGTCATCTCGGATAAGGTTACCCGATCAAGATTTCCATTAATAAGCTGCCGACCATTGACCCCAGACTTGCGATCCATCTCCTTTAGCCTGAATAGCATCATCGCGGCTACGGTGGTTCCCTTCTGAGGCTGAAAATATATTCTGTCTTTTTGTCCGACTTCCTTGCCCTCGCTCTTTACCGCTTTTCCAATCGCTTTCTCCCCCACTCCTTCCGGCATAGCTGCGGATGCACGAACTGCATCAAGCAGATCGAGGTATTCCTGAACGGTTTTATTTCCGAACCAAGGGAGTTTGTCCGTAAGCTTACGGCCATTAATAAAGGGATTGAATGCTTGGCTTTGGTCTGGGTTCGCAAGTCCTGAGCCGAGGGCTGTTGGATTTTGCTGTAATTCGGCAAGCAGCTTATCCCGCTCCTCTTGCATGTCATTAAATATTTGCTGCTCCTCGGGAGTTGTCTTGATTCCTTGCGTATACTTCTTAAGTAAATCTTTTAAACGAGCCATGCTCGCCTTACCGGTTTTTACAAACGAGTTCCACTCGGATTCTGAAATAGGATCCATGAATTTTGGATCCTGCTGCTCGGATTGGGATTCCTCATCAACGGCTTTAGCCTCGGGCTCGGGAGCCGCCTTTGTCTCTGTCTCTGCCTTAGGGTCGCTAAGACCTTCGACTATAGTCGTTCTTGCAGTTTTAAAAATCCCTTTATTTTTCGCTTCTCTATTCCCGGCAACATTAAGAATTTTTATGTTATTCTCGGAGATCCATGCTCGAAGTTCTTCGGCTGTGGGGTTAATTAAAATTGGTTTGTTCTGCTCATTTGCGTGGTCAATTGTAAGCTTAGATCCGGAACTTGTTTCGTCTCCAAATAGAACGGTACCGTCTGAGTTTATTACATTCTGCTCAGTTCTCGGACCCCACGTTTTGTTACGTTTTTTATACGCGGTAGTCTGGTCATCTGTTATTTCAACTAGACCAAAGCCTTGCAGTTTCTTGGTCTCGTCGGATTTACCCCAAGTCTTGAACCCTTTTGGCGCAGTGCCTCCAGTCTCAACTCCTAAATCTTTTCCGGCAAATAAACCGGCTTGATCGACACCGTTTTGACCACCTGAAATTATTTTAGTTACGCTTGTGACATTAACCCTTTCGACCTTCTCCTTCGCCTTAGGCTTTTGACCTTCGGCCTTCGGCTCGGGCTTTGCGGCCTGCCCCTGCTCGTTAAGCCTCCAATTTGTATATTTGAAGAGGTAGTCCTGGGTATCGGAGACTCCGTTTACTTGAACAAATTCGTGTCTGTTTCGTTTTTTGTTCCATACCTTTTGCCAAATTCTATCGTCTTCCCTTTCGGTCGATGCGAGCTCGCCCAGAGTATATCTTTCAAAATTCTCTTCCTTAAAAGACATCTTTCCGGGACCGCCTACATATTTATGATAGGTCATGTGCGGAGTATCCTTCCAATCAATCGCCGCCTTCTCGGGCTGGATTGCATCGAGATATTGCTTGAGCATGGTGATCTTTTTATTGATCTCAGTAAGCTCTGCTTTTTGCTCTTTGGTTAACTCCTTCTTCTCGCTCTTCTCGGGCTCGGCCTTGGCCGCTGGCTTGGCTGCTGCTTTCTTTGCGGGTGCGGATCCTTGAGCTTTATTCTGCTTATACTGAATGTACTTAGGATCGATACCTTTTTCTTTAGCTGCTGCTGCTTTAGCTTTTGCGTACTCTTTAGATAAATACCTATGACTTTTGGCGTTGTACTTTTGAATGAAGTCTCCTTCTTTCTTACCCTTTGCACCCTTTGCACTTCGTTCCGCTTCTTTCTTAGGGCCAAACTTGCTACCATCCCATTCACGATATTGGATTTTATTACCGGCTCGGTTTACAACGACTACGATCTTATGCGTGTATTTATACTCCTTGGCCTGCGCCGATCCGAGAGCTTCGGGGTTAAGAATTGCTTCTTTTCTTTTCTCCAGATCAACAATTCTCTGACCAATTAACATTGATGCGGATTCGACCTTCTGCTCGTACTCTTCAAATATCTGAACCACTCGTTGACCGTCCGGAGCTTTCATGCTCGCGAGTTCAGACAGACGGTCTCCGGCTAGAGCGCTTGAGAAAATGGCGTTGGCTTGCAATCCGTTCAAATCCATCATTTCGGCTATGATCTGGCCGAAGGTAATATCTTCTTCAGTAAGCTCTTTTTTAGAATCTTTCGGTTGTTTAGACTGTAGCTCCTTAAGAAGTTTTGCCTTAACCTTGGTCGCTTCTTTTTCGTACTCTTTTTGGTTTTGAACAAGCTTCTTTAAATTGGTTACCGCTTGGCTGGTGTCTTTAAGCTTTTCAAGTTCGGCTTTGTAGAAATCTTCTTTTGCTTTTTCTGCTGCTTCTTTGGTATCAAATGTTTTTGCAGATCCCGCTTTCCTGGTTCCCGGTTGTCTGGTACGAAGTTCGAATTTATCTCCTTTTTGTGTAACCTCGGCTCCGGGCATGAGGGCTTGAGCTTGATTGATCTGTTCTGCTGTTTGATCAACTGCCTTATCAATATCTTTTTGAACCCTTGCGACCTTTACCTTTTGACCTTTGGCCTTGGTTGGGATGTTCTTCGCTTTTTCAATTGCCGCTTTTGTTCCCTTAATTGTTTGCTTAGCACGAACAACTCGTTTCCCAGCGCTTTTCTGTTCTTTCGGCTGACCTGCTCTTTTTGCACTGTCGAACTCTGTCTGTGCGGTTTGCAATTCCAACTCGGCTTTTTTAAGTGTCTTTTCTAATTCGGCGGTTTCCGTTACATTTGTACTGGTATCTCCATCGATTTCGACTTCCTCGACCAGCTCGTTTACCCCAGCTTCTGCGTCTTTTCCTTTAAGGGTTCCTAGGACTTCAGCGGTTGCAACTGCATCCTGTGCATCAATCTGAGCTTCGCCTAAAGGAGTGAGTGCTTCCTGAATCTCTAGGTTTGTATACGCCGACATTTCTGTGGGTAGTATATTTTTACCAAGGATTTTGTTAGTTGCTTCGGCTACCTGTTTGGCACGGGCTTCGCCTTCAGTCTGAGCTATTACCGCGACCTTACGCATCAAATGATTTAATGCTTCTTCATCACCCATTTGCTGGATTGGCATATCATTACCGAAGAACCTTTCGGCCATTCCAGCTCGTTCCTGAT
>Ga0208791_1000993_pt1 | contig 11142 bp, 22 predicted proteins | sample 11_taG_FD_184084 | JGI IMG/M metagenome (GOLD analysis project Ga0208791, IMG submission 184084) | Marine viral communities from the Subarctic Pacific Ocean - 11_ETSP_OMZ_AT15265 metaG (SPAdes) (version 2) | ecosystem: Environmental > Aquatic > Marine > Oceanic | place: Pacific Ocean | collected...
CACTAAGCAACCTGCAAATACTATGCCCGGAAGCAAACCAGGCAAAGGGGAGCTTAACAGATCAGGAGTTCATCGAACTATGCAAGGAAGTTGTCATACATTCAGGTCATAGGATCTATAAGCCTATAAATAAATAACTTTCCCCAATAGGTAATGTGGCGGGGTTTCATGTATTTCCCTGGTCAGACTCATCGCCTGCTTGGTAACCACATAAAAGCCAAGCACACTTTCCTTCCAAACTACAAACACATACCCTCGATCCGAGGCCATGCTGTACGGGGGGCTTGGGTGTATCCCATAATGCGTTGCGTGGGACTTGCACCCCATAATAACCATGCGCAAGCAACGCCCCATGAAGGGGGCAATATTGCAAAAAAAGTTATGCGGGGGGTGATAATAATATAGAAAGAACGCAGGCGCGCAGGCGCACCCCCGCCCCCCCAGGTGCGTGCGACGTGCGTTGTATTTATAGCGTTTTTTGGGTGAGTCTTCACTTTTAGAAAGTGCGACCCATGCTTGTTTGCTAGCATTGCAAGCGATTGCGTTGCAAGCTCGCACGAATGGCAAGCAATTGGATAGGATTGCAAGAATGTAATTACTTTGCCGGATTATTTATGTAGTTAGTTTAGATATATATAACGCTTACTTATTTTTTCTTGCCCCTCGCAGAAATGCTTTTTACTGCAAGTCACTTGCATTAAGGCATCCATACATTTGATACTTCCCTCGCACCAAGATTTGATACCACTTGCTACAAGTTTACATGTGATCCAATTGGCAAGTTTGCATGAAAGTATTTTGCTTTATTGCTTTCCACCCTCTGCCGTGGAACGGCACTTGGTGGCATGCATGCTTGTAGGCATGGGGGATTCGTACTAAACTACAATAAATTCAATAATAGTTTGACTTAATACACTTTTTGCTTTTTGTTGTATTAATCCAAGCGCAATTGCTTGTTTTACTAACTCAAACATTACTACATATGGATAACTTAAAATTCACTTCTCTAATCGATTCACTTTGTGAGTCTGTTAATGGTTACAACCTAGATGATTCTTTTGATCATTATAATGCAATCATTGAAATATGCGCTAATTGCGATCACTCTTTTGTTTATGGCAAAGCATGGAGCTTGGTTGACTATGTAAGATTTCAAGATCGTGATTTATTTGATGAAGTTGAAAGAGAAGTACAAGAAAACGATCATAATACAGATGATATCAACTTAAATGATTACATGCTTACTTATGCATTTCAGGTTTTAAAAGTATCTACTTTGAAGAAATGGGAAGAAATGCAACTCGCTTCCAATTAACTACAAACCACTAAATTTACCATACCATGCACTACCAAATCGCAATTATTATCTTAGCTCCATACGCCATTGTTGGCGCTTGGATCGCAATTCAAACACTACTTACAAAGAGAGGAAACTAATTATGAGTTACAAACAAGAACATATATGGAACGAATCCAATGATCGTTGGATCTTTCTCGAACATCAAGATGGTATCTTGGTTGGCTTAAATTACATGCAAGGGAATGAATATGAAACTTTCAAATCTAACTTTGCAAAGAATGATGAAAAGCTAACTGAGTTCGCCCACAAGATGAAAGATTTCAAAGGTGAGGAAACTTACATCGAATTTATTAATAAAGTAATTTGGCTTTATTTTGAACTATTTCAACAAGCATAAAACTAGCATGAATACATTTTGCATAGGAAAATATCCTATTGGCACGCAATACATGCCAATAAGAAAGAATACATATGTATGCACCATTATAGACATACATAAAACATATAACAACGATGGTGACTTAGTTAAAACTACTTACGTGGCAACGCATGAGTTTTGCGGTCAAACCATCACAGAAAGCAATGTAAATGAAACTACAATTGCACGTGGCATTGATAATATAAAAGCAAAGGAGAAACTAGCATGAACATAGACGCAACTAAGAATCATTACCTTTGTGATTTCAGATGTGCGGGAATTGTAGAAATACATACCAAGCAATCATTGGAAGCGGAATATAGAGGCTCAAATCTTTATGATATTACACAAGGTGCTAATAAGAAAGATTGGAATTACAAAGGCGAGCAAATCACCTTTAGCGAGCTAATGGAAAAACTAGATCGCCCACCAAATACATATAGTGATGAAGCACGAAGCTATCATGGTGAAATAGATCACGATTATTACATGCATGAAGATGGTGGCATGTTGATTAAACGCATTTGGTAAAGGAGAAACTAGCATGAACATAGACATAGAATTTATACCTACCTGGAAATTCAATTTTAAGGATTTGCCAATCAAAATTAATTCGAGAAACGTTTTAATAACCGGAACTGCAGAAGGTTATTCTGCAAACATGCAAAATAATCAACATGATAAAGGTGAAATCAATCTCACATTTCGAGACATTGAAGGAATTGAAAGAGTAAATATTGAGTCTTTTATCACTGAAGATATGCAAGAAATTGGAATACAAGATATACAATTTGATCAATCTAATTTCAGTGATTGGGATGAAGTTGGTATGCAACTGCAAGTGGAAGAGAAACTAAAGGAATTATTAGCATGAAACACGCAATAGATTTAATAATAAATACATTGATTGAATTGCTCCATTTGCATCTCAACGAGAATGACAATGATGAGTTGCTTCGTGATGTGTTAATTCATTTAGAAAAGTACAAAAGAGAGTTATGAACCACGCCACAAAACTCTTTCCAATCGCCGTGTCTCGCTTGATTGAGATAGGCGAGAAAGCACGGAAACAGAGAGAGCAAAGGGAGCGTGCAAAGCATGTGGCATTGCCCCGTGAAACGGGGGCATGCAAGCATGCAATGCATGAGGAGAAACAACTTAAATTAGAATTACAAACAAGGATATAATTATGAGCGAGAAACAAGAAACACACACACAAGGGCCATGGGAATTGGTGCAAGAAAGAGATTACCTTAACTTGCAAGAGAAAGATACAAATCTAGTCATTGCACAATTCATAAGTTCAAGTGATGAAGATGCCCGGTTAATTGCAGCAGCACCTGAGCTATTAGAGCAATGCAAACTGTTTGAGAAATGTCTCACATACTTAATCAATAGCGGAGATAGTGGTGCGGATCTTGAAAGAGACAACTTGCGTGCAATCTTGGATAAGGTGGAAGGAGAAACAGTATGAAAGTATTGCAAGATCCATTAGGAGGCTGGTGCGTTGCAAATCATATCAACGGGTCAACCTGGTCAATTATTGAGGGCAAGTTTGACACAATGAGAAACGCGCAAGCTTGGTTAAATCGATACAAACAAACAGAAAGATTATACAAATGAATAAATATAAAAAATATTGTGCAAATGTCTACGTTGCTGAATGCAATCAAGAACATGCAAAAGGTGAAATCATAACATTAGAAACAAAATACGGAAAAGAGAACGAACATGAAATCCACAATTTTCTTGGTCAAACAAGGGAAGGAAACTTTCTTTACAGCATTACCAGAGTTGACGGGTTTAACCACCAAGAAAGAGCGAGAAACAAGTCAGAAAGATTGAGAGACTATTCCACACGGGCAGCAAGTAAAAGTTTTGATTTTTACGACAAGTCGAGCATGAGTGAGGAGCGCACGGGCATAGCATTAGGTCAACCTATTTTAGTAGGCCATCACAGCGAGAAAGCTCACCGGGCAGCACTTGCACGCTCGCACAATGCAATGAGCAAAAGTATTGAAGAAAACACAAAGGCAGAGAATTATGAACAGCGTGCAAAATATTGGGACAAGAAACAAAAGGATATTAATTTATCTATGCCGGAAAGTATTGAGTTTTTTAGATTCAAACTTGAAGACGCAAAGCAGGAACATGAAGAACTTAAAAAGTTTCCAGAAAAAAGACTGCACTCCTATTCTTTGACCTATGCAAAGAAAGAGGTAAACAACATGAAGAAAAACCTGGATCTTGCAATTAAGCTCTGGGGAGAAACAGCATGAGCAAACAAGAAAACAACTCACTGCTCCCAAAGCTCGCCATGGGCTTGGCGCTCTTCATAGCGCTCAAGTTTGTGCCGAAAGTGCTTGCATGGTGGGCTAAGAGAAACAAGAAACAAGGAGAAACTTAAACTTTACCCTATACCCCTCTAAAAATCGTTTTGATACCATGACATGGGTATACACCTTCTTTTTCAATTAAAACGCTTTCTAGGCTCTCTACGGGCTTCTAATGGCATACTATGAGTGACAATGTAAGTCACTTGTAGTCTCAAAATGGTTTCTTATCATGCAGACGGGCATCTACACGGGTCGAGAAACGACCTGTTGGTTTGGTAAAGGTTAGCTTGGCAGCACGCAACTCGCCATTTCTGTTCTTAGCTACATTGCAAATGATATCATCACTAATTGGATCTACTTCTGTTTCTCTGTGCAAGAGAAGCACGCAATCTGCATCTTGCTCTATGCTTCCTGACTCACGCAGATCGGATAGCATGGGATTCCTATTCTGTGACTCTAACGCACGGTTAAGCTGAGAAAGGGCAAGCACAGATGTATCATACTCCATTGCTATTTTCTTCAACGTCCGAGAAACATGCGAGATTTCCTGTACTCTGCTCTCAACGCCTGGCACGCTCAAGAGTTGCAAGTAATCGACAACGATTAAACCAAGCTCACCTTCCAATCTTTGCTTAGCAATGAATGCCTCAATTGATTGCATGGTTGCTTGGTTATCATCTTTAAAAGTAATTGGCCAAGATTGCATTGCTTGCACTTGCTTCTCTAGCTTTTGCTTGTGTCCGGCATTGAGTAATCCCTTGCCTGTTGGTTTGCGTACACCACTGACATTGCTCAAGAGACGCGCACTGCATTCCTGTGCAGTCATCTCAAGGCTTGCGTAGCTTGCCCGTAAACCACGCTTGGCAGTCTCATAGGTCATTTGTATGGCAAGAGCAGACTTCCCTACTCCTGGTCTAGCTGCAAGGACATACAAGCTACCCTTCTTGAATCCACCACCAAGTATTTCATCTAACTTTTCCAAGCCTGTTGGGATTGCTTGTGTGCCACCTGCATCAATTTCAAGAAATTCAGCATATGCTTGCTTGCTTGCAGCACCACAACTTACCACGCCCTTCCTTTGAGAAAGTGACTTGGCAATGGTGTTAACGAATGTCTGAGAAATCTCTTCTGCTGGTTTACTTGCTTTGAGGTCATCAGTTGCTTGCCACAATGCACGCTCCACGCTTCTCGTGTTACGATACTCAATCAGATACTCGATGTACCTGGAGATAGATCCACCACCATACTTCTCGCTGAGAAAGGTAACCTCATCTGCAAGCTCTGGCTTGGCAATGATAACATCAACCTCATTTGCAGGTGCTAACTCAAGGCACGTCTCAAAGATCGAGGATCGATCCATGCTACTAAAGTCATCCTTGGTGAGAGACTCACCTGCTTGTGCAGTTGCCACGCCACTCTCATCTCTGAGCATGGCAGACAACACTGCTCGCTCTGCTAATTCAAAATCAATCAAAATCTAAGACCCTTCGTGGTTTGGCTAGATGTTATTTTGCGAAGGTGTGGAAACTTTTCCTTTAACCATGTTTTGCATGCAGTGCGAAAACAGGCATCCCAATCGGCATACTTCTTGCCACCTGCATTTGCCCAATCTTTGAATGCTTCTAATGCACCATCGTAGTCGATGCCTGCTTTATCTGCGATGAGCTTGTCAGGTGAAAAATCAGCAGGTAATAATCGCTTTCCACGGGTCTTGCTTTTGACCTCAGAAATGTCAGGTGTGCTACATACTTTATTAATATACATATTCTTCAGAATATGTCGCGTGTGCGCGAGGCGAGGTGGAATACTGACCCATATTAGGTCAGTCAAAACTTGTCCCTTAGTTGTACCAGACTGCTCGCAGTAGGCATCTAACAATGCATGTGTTTCGTTGTTTATTTTAACTCGTAAATCTTGTTTTTCTGTTGTCATTTTTTATGCTCCTATGATTGCCAATGTCCATGCAAAAATCATCCATAACCAGGTGATTATTGCGGTGATAAACATTGCAGTAAATAATATCTTATTCATTATTTTGTTAATTTTTCCCATTGTATTTAAGTGTAGGTGCTTGTAGTATACCTTTCCTCAAGACTACCTTTTTAGCGTATTTTTTTATTGTTTCCACGGGCATTAGGTATGCTTTCTTGGGTTGTGTATCACCCTTTCCTGTGAACATTCGCAGGGGTGGATTCTTCTCAATGATCATATCTTTGAGTCGCTTTGGAGTGATGAATATAAACTCATCCTTCGTGTCAAAGATCCACCAATCTGCTGTTGTTCCCATTAGCCCGGATGGTTTACCATACATCTCAATTTCCACCACTAGATTGCCAGAGTAATGAGCTTTCCAATCCTGTTTGACTTCATATGCTTCCTTAGTATTTGCCAAGAAGAAATCAAATCCTGTGAACTTACCTGGTATTGCAACAGGTTTATGCCCAAGGGATTGAAAGAACTCAATTAACTCTGCCTCTCTTAGCTTGCCGATGTTAAGACTCGTGTCAAACTCAGTCATGGCAAAGCTTATCAACAGAGCGGTTATACTTCTTTAGTTCTTTTTTATACTTTTTAAAGGTGCGCCAATTAGAATCATCATCACAAAGTGATTGAAACTCATATTGTCCTTTAGGTAGTATTTCAATGTATAACCAGGGACTATCTCCTTCGCCATGATTTGTGCCAATAGGTCTAAACTTCACATCAGATGGATCTGCATACCTATCAATGGATCGCCATATGTCAAACGCATCTGCCTTTCGTAGGCAATCCTGTTCTTCTGGTGTAGATATTATTGCATACCTTCCTTTAGTGCATTGCTTACCCCAATCTATAAGCCAAAGCTTTACAGGTTTGTTATGTTGATTTATTTTCATCCCAACTCCTCTCATTTAGTAGTTTGATTAAATCATCCAACTTGCATGTGAACATGCTCTCGGTATTATTCTTTCTGTGTATGACGCATGGTGGTTTGTCACCTGCATCTCGTATGCTCTGCGTCATAGCAGAATACAAGTTCAGCGCCTGAACATGCTTGGCCTCGATATGAAATGGAAAGTCACTCACCACATCCGGGGAATCCGATCCACCTGAGAACTGTTGCCCTCTGCGTGAATCTGGATACCCATTCTCAGATAAGTAACGTGCTATCTCCCTCTCATATCTTTGGCCTTTGGATCGAGAATTAATTTTGCCCATCGCAACAGTCTTTCTTCAATTTGTAGGCATCTATCATGTTGCTCACTTGGTTAATCTTTTCCGTGAGTTCACGATCACACTCCAGGTAAACATCAATCTTTTGTGCCGCATGTGTAATATTGCTATGGTCACGTGCAAAGTAGGAACTCAATTCAACTACCTTGTACCCTTCTTTGCGTGCAAAATAGATTGCACACATACGAGCTAGTGCAACATCCTGAGTTCTTCTTCTGCTTAGAATCTCGTCCTTTGTAACACGCATTGCTTCTGCGCATATATTTACCAGGCTGGTAATACTTATGTCACAGCATGACTCAGTGTAAACATTTACATTGGGTTTGTTCTCATAACACACAGATTCGATCCCCTTCAAGGTAGCAACTAATTGTTTTAATGCCCCATGCAATACCACAACCGCGCCTTCAAAGTTTTGATCTTCGATATGCTTTTCGGCAAAATTCAAGACCTTATTTAATTCACCCAACTCTAATCGATTAGCCATTCTTCTGAACTCCTTCCTTCGGTTTTTAACCATTTGTTAATTTCTCTTTTATCCCATGCAAATCCACGTCCACCACGGCAGGTCATGCCATCTACTATATAACAGGTTAATCCTTCATCCGCATGAAATTGATCGAGCGAGGTCTGTGATTTAAAGCCAAGTAGCTTTAGTGCTTTCTTGCTAGTGATAAGATACTTCTTTGCTCCTTGATTCCTACCCATCATGCAGCCTTTCCTGTGTTCTCCCAACGAAGTGCATTGGAAAATTCAAACATACTTACAGTCTGCCTGTTACGGATCTTACGCACCTCAATATCGTGCTTCTTAATGATCGTGTAAACATAGCTTCGACTAACCCCAAACTTGCGTCCTAATGCAGATATAGATAATCTATTCTCTGTATATGGAGTACCAAGGTTTAGCGTTTTGATGTCATCACCATAACCAGGCCATACATCTGTTTTTAGGCACTCACCATATAAGCGAATAGCATCAATCACATTAGGCACTTCACGCTCGATGTCGTTGTTGTCTAGTGTATAGCATGAGGTTAGGTATGGTGCAGTCTTCTCAACGACCAAGAATACAAACTCCTTTGGTCGCTCACCCATCTGCCTAAGTGCAGTCATGTACCACGCTGCCTGGAATAGGTAGTTGTAAGTACGCACGCTAATGGCAAACCCACGCTCACTTCCATCTTGAGTAGTTTTTAAGTCAAGCACCATACCTGTCCTGGTATTGTACAAGTCAGGTCTGACTTTGCATGTCACTCCTTCAAACTCAAAGAACCCGGTATGCTCAATCTTGGAGTCAGGGTCATACAGATACTGTTTTAATAATGGATGCTCGCTTACCGATGCTATTACTTCCTTGTTATTATAATAGTCACCATGTGGCACAAATGTAACACCTGGATTATCTGCTTCCATCTTTGCAAATGTTTCCTTGTATGGATTTGTGCGTGGCGATTTACCATCTATCTCTAGTGGTTTGCATTGAAACTCTTCATCAAGTTTATGCGGTTCAAGTGCGCCACTATGTATCATGCTTCCATTTACAAGAGGTGGTGAACTTACACTAGGTTTACCCATCTCGTACTTCACCCGCTGTGGGCAAGAAGTGCGCATTTTTTGTGCAACACTCCTTCCCAAAGCAGGATCTGCATGGTAGGCTTCGTTAGAAATACCTTTACGCAGCATCACTTACCTCCTCATCTTTAATTAAAACTACAGGAAAAGATGTTCTTTGTAGTTCATTAGAACCATTAGCAACCTTTGTGGTCATGGTAATACTTTGGTTAATGCACTTTAACTCTGGATAAGTAAAATGCACTTTCCTTGGATCACCACCATCATGTAAATACTTGTGGATTAAGTGGCTAATATGTAGCATGTCATCCACATTCTGTTTACTTTTCCTAAATGAGTACCTTACAGGCACTTGATGTATTTCTAATACTGCCATCAGAATGGTTCTCCATCTTCATCAACCTCTTCTGCTGGTGGTGTAAATTCTGCAAATGGATCTTCACCACTAAACAATGCCGGAAGGTTAATGCGTTTTAACTCTGCCTTTGCAATAGCTCGCAGATCATCATCCATCTTCTTGATAGGTTTCGGATTCATTGCATAGGTTGTATCCAGACCTTCACCATTGCGTACAACACTGATGTCATACTTCCTGCAATCGCCCCAATCTTCGTCATTCGCCAACTGCAATAACTCTGCTTGTAGTTTTGCCTGAGTCATCTCAAGAATCTGCACCTTACTTTCGTTGTAATTGTACACCACGAATGCATAGAATGCCCTTGGTTTATCCTCGAATGACATAGGTGCTTGCTCGCCTTCTGCCCAACGGATCGGACGCTTCTTGCCATCCTCCACAGTCCAGCCCAATGTGCCATGTATAAACCCAGGTGTTGGTTTATCTTCGCTTGCTCCAATGATTCGGAACTTGTTTTCGCCTTGTTGGAAACGCATGTAATTTCCACTCCCTCCACCACCTTCAGATGGTGCTTTTATATTTGTAGGTAAGAATGCCATAATATTATTAGTTTGTATTCTATTGTTTTTTATTGTTGCTTATTGTATTCCGTCATGCTTTTTGTATGGCATGACAAAACGTGAAAATCTATCGAAACCCGTATCTCTACGCTTGCACTCAAGCGTTAGAAAAACTATTAAAACCCTGTCAGATGATACAGGACTTATGCAGGCTCAACTCTACGACTTAGTTCTGCGTGCTGGTTGTAAAGCAATTGAGGAGAACAATCATGAGTTTCACATGCCACTGAAGTTTCAGTTGAAGTAAGGATCTCGACTAAGTCTTTTATCCTTACCATGCTTGGGCGGTCAGAGTATACCTCGACTACCCCGTCACCCATTGTTTTTATTTCTATACCATTAATAACTGTAGTCATATTTGTAGTCATATGTAGTTGGTTGATTTGTTTTTTACTTGTGGTTATGGGCAAATATTAATTGTACTACCCTACTTTGGTAGCTCGTATCGTTGGTAAACCAGAATATATCTGATCTGTAATCTTCGTGTCGCTATGACCTAGCGCTTTACTCGCACTGTATATATCATTACCACGCATCAATCGATGTCCGCAGTATTTACGTAGTAAGTGAACTGCACGTCGTTCCTTTACTCCGCATTCCTTTTTCAAAAATTGTGCAAATCCTTCACGAATTACTTTTTCGCTTGCTTGGATTATGTTATCATGGAAGTTACGCAAGTCTATGATCTTGTTCCAATAGTGTGCGTCACATGGTCTATCCTGGAACTCACCACCAGATTTAGGCTTATGGATTCTAATTAAGCAGTTACCATCCATGTCTTGGTAAAGGTCACTCCACTTCGCTCGCCTCATCTCAGAGTTCCTCAAGCCAAGTCCATAGGCAAGCAAGTACGCTTTATAGAACTCAGGATGCTCAAACCTCTTCTCCTCGCATGTGGCAATGACTTGATTGATTTCATTCGTTGGAACGAATGCTTGGCATGGCTTGGCCTTTACCACCAAGCTAGTCCAATTAGCCATGTGGCATGTCTCAATGCCCTGCTCATCATACCACTCCACCATGCCCTTAGAAAATAAGGACTTAGCACTACGCATTCTCTCGTTCCCTTCCGGGTGTACCTGCAAGTAGTGCTTTGGAATTACCAAGCCACTCTTAGGATGCCTACCACCAAGATACCTAGTATCCATATCCTCTGTCATGCCAAGGATCTTCAATACATATCTAAAATTAGATATGCAGTTTCTCTTGGTCTTCCATGATGGGCATTGGAAAAGTGTGGACTCGCAATCTTTGTATGCGTAGATAAGTTCACTGATTAGTATTACCTGCTTAGGTGCAGGTATGTAATTAAGAGTTATGTTATTA
>Ga0208791_1001008_pt1 | contig 11016 bp, 14 predicted proteins | sample 11_taG_FD_184084 | JGI IMG/M metagenome (GOLD analysis project Ga0208791, IMG submission 184084) | Marine viral communities from the Subarctic Pacific Ocean - 11_ETSP_OMZ_AT15265 metaG (SPAdes) (version 2) | ecosystem: Environmental > Aquatic > Marine > Oceanic | place: Pacific Ocean | collected...
TTAAATCGCACAATATGTCTAGCACTTGCTCCCAAAACACTGGATCAAGAAACAGCACAAGCAATTTGTGAAAAGTTTCCAGATACAATGCTAATGAGCGATGAAAAGGAGTTACTTAGTACATTCCTTGATCTTATTGATGATGCTGACGTAATAACTGGTTGGAACAGTGAAGGCTTTGATATTCCATATATGGTAAATCGTGTTAAACGTCAATTGGGTAAAGAACATACTAGACGTTTTTGTTTGTGGAACAAATATCCCAAACGTCGTGAGTACCTTAGTTATGGTAAAACACAGGAAACGTTTGATACTGTAGGGCGTGTACATTTGGATATGTTGCAATTGTATCGCAAGTATACATATCATGAAATGCACAGTTACAGTTTGGATGCCATTGGCGAGTATGAACTAGGCGAAACAAAGATTGATTATGAAGGTACACTGGATCAGTTGTACAACAATGACTTTGAGAAGTTTATTGGATATAACCGTCAAGACGTTGACTTGCTGGTAAAACTAGAAAAGAAACTACAGTTTATTGACTTAGCAAACGTGCTAGCACATGAAAATACTGTGCTACTACAAACAACAATGGGTGCGGTTGCACAGACAGATCAAGCGATTATTAATGCGGCACATGCACGTGGTATGCAGGTTCCTGATAAACGTAACCATGAAGGCAACACACAAGCCGCAGGTGCATATGTTGCAACACCAGTAAAAGGTATGCATGAATGGCTAGCAAGTATGGATTTAAACAGTCTGTATCCTAGTATTTTACGTGCAGGCAATATGAGTACGGAAACTATTGTTGGACAAGTACGTCATGTGTTTACACGTGAAATGTTGGATGATTTTAAAACTGTATCAGAGGCATGGGAGGGCAAGTTTGCTTGTCCAGAATACGAACTTGTTATGGACAAGGATCGTGACACTATGCTATATTTGGATTTTGAGGATGGTACAACACTAGAAGCAACCGGTGCTGAAATATATGACTTGGTTTTTCTAAGTGGCCAGCCTTGGATCTTTAGTGCAAACGGTACTATATTCCGTCATGATACCAAAGGTGTTATTCCTGGCTTACTAGAGCAATGGTACGCAGAACGTAAGATACTACAAAAGAATGCCAAAGAGCAACAAGGTGTCGATGCTGATAAGTTTGCGTTTTGGGATAAGCGACAGTTGGTTAAAAAGATTAACTTGAACAGTTTGTACGGTGCATTGCTAAATCCTGGATGTAGATTCTTTGATCAACGACTGGGACAATCAACAACACTCACTGGCAGATGCATTGCCCGTCATATGGCTGCAGAAGTTAATCGTGTTATTGAAGGCACATATGATCATACTGGTAAAAGTATTATATATGGCGATACTGACTCTGTTTACTTTAGTGCGTATCCTATTTTAAAACAACAAATTGATAGTGGCGAACTTGAGTGGACAAAAGACAAAGTAACTGAATATTATGAAGCAGTGTGTGAAGCGGCTAACGAAACGTTTCCTGGATATATGAATCAAGCACATAATTGCCCAAGTGAATTTGGTAGTATTATCGCCGCCGCAAGAGAAATTGTTGGTGTTGCTGGTATTTTTATTAAAAAGAAACGTTATGCTATACTGGTATATGACAACGAAGGTTATCGTGAAGATACTGATGGTAAACCTGGCAAAGTAAAAGCAATGGGATTGGACTTGAAGCGTAGTGATACGCCAAAGTTTATGCAAGAGTTTTTACATGAGCTACTAGTTATGGTGCTTACTGGTGTTGAAGAACAACCTGTACTCAAACGTATCAAAGAGTTCAGAAAGCCGTTTCGTGAAAAGCCTGGTTGGGAAAAGGGTACTCCCAAGCGTGTTAACAACTTAACTAATCATACTGCAAAGTATGAAAAAACTGGCAAGTGTGGTGTGGGACATGCACTTGCAGCAATTAATTACAATAGGCTTCGCAAAATGAATGGTGATGCTTATAGTATGGAGATTACAGATGGTATGAAAACTATTGTCTGTAAACTAAAAGGAAATCCGCTTAACATGACAAGCGTTGGTATACCCACAGATGAAAAACGTATACCAGACTGGTTTAAGGATTTGCCTTTTGATGACGATGCAATGGAAACAGCAATAATTACCAAGAAGATTGAAAATCTTTTGGGCGTATTGAAATGGGACTTAAAGAGTGCTCATGACAATAACACCTTTGGTGATTTGTTTGATTTTGGATAAGGATATATAATGGGTAAGATGACATCAGAAAAAGCACAACGACATGTGGATAGCTTGTATAAAAAGAAAAAATTACTTGACAACCGCATTGAAACAAGTTATTCTGAAAGAGTAAAAGATGAAGAAATTCAACAACTTAAATATCAAAAAGTTAAACTAAACGACGAAATTGTAAAATACAAACGTATGATAACAACCAATACACAGGAGTAAGATTATGGTTAAAAAGATCCGCCTTATCGAAGATGAGGTATCAGACGAACAAATGGATGCAAATGATATCCAGAAACAGTTTTTAGAACTTGCTAAAAGCATGGACTGGAAACTATGGGAACTATTACAAACAATGCAACGCCTTGAAAAAGGTTTAACAATTGTAGATGAGGAACCAGTAGAGAAGACTGATGCAAAAACTAAAAAGTAAAATCTGGGTTACTTTCCGCAAGGAAGGTGTACACTTATATCCAGCGGCGTTGGATGACCCTAAATTAGCAACCGGCGGTTGGGACGATGTATCGTTCCTTGGAGTTCCACACCGTCATATATTCCACTTTAAGGTGGAGATTGAAGTATTCCATGACGATAGGGATATTGAATTTATTCAGTTTAAACGCTGGATGGAACGTCTTTATGACGTAGAAGAAGTTTTGTCACTGAATCATAAATCATGTGAAATGATTGCTGAAGATTTGGCAGAACAAATTAACAATCGTTATCCAGGCCGTGATATGACTATCACAGTTTCTGAGGATGGCGAAAATGGTGCAACTCTAGAATTTAAGGGTAAGTAAGTTATGGCACGAAATAACTTTGTAAATATCAACGATGTCAAATACGACTTGTTGAAAATCATCGAGCCATGGGACGGCGTTCTATCACAAGAACAAAGTGGTCCTGTGTATCATCTTTTTAACGCATATCTTGGCGACCTACGTAGGTTTGGTAAGATTAAAGAGTATCAGATTACAAGTACTAATCGTAATACAGCAATTACCTACGACATTGCTGTAAAGTTCAGTATTGATCGTAGTCCTAAGAAACTAAAAATCCATGTCGGTACATTCCAGTATCCATGGACAGCTACAGCGTAGCAACTTGGAAAACGGCCAAATTTTGGCCGTTTTTCGTCTTTTTTCTTGACATGGTCTAAATATCATGTATAATAATAAACAATACACTAAAGGAGAAGTCTATATGAAAGACGTTATTGCAGATGTGGTTAAACACACAGCAGGATTAGGTTTTATTGAAAACGTAAAGGTTACTGGTACAGATAGTGAAACAACACTAGATGCAATGGATAGTGATCGCACAGTGATCCTTAAAGCAAAATTACACAATGTACAGCCCGATTTTATTGGCGAGTTCGGGTTAGGCAACTTAGGGTTCCTAAGTGGCGTAAGTAAATTGCCAAACTATGCAGGCGATGATGCAACTGTAGAAGTTGTAAAGCGTGAGCGTAATGGTGTGCAAGCACCAGATCATTTGTTGTTTAAGGATAGTGCAAGTAATACTGACCGCTATCGCTTTATGAGCAAAGAGATTATTGATCAAACACTACAAACTGTAAAATTTAAAGGTGTTGATTGGGACGTAACATTTGAGCCCACTAAAGCAAAAGTAAGCGAGCTTACACAAGTTGCTGGAATTTATGGTGGTATTGAACCTAACTTTACTGTTAAAACTGAAGAAGGCAATCTTATTGTCACAGTAGGTGCGGCAGATGGTAGTTACACTGGTAAGCGTACATTTGCACAAAATGTAAATGGTGAGATTACTGAAGGCTATGCATGGCCACTAGCACAAGTATTAGCAATCCTAAAACTAGGAATGTCGGGTGCATGTGTAATGCAAATTAGTAAACGTGGTGCATTGCAGATTAGTGTAGACAGTGGTATGGCAAAATACGATTATATCCTTCCTGCACTCACAGTATAAGGATCGAGTATGACAGCTACTAAAGTAAATTTAACAGAAAGTAACAAAGACTACGCAATCTTTTTGCCTAGTATTAGTACATTCTACAACAACTATGTTGCAAAACAGCGGGCTAACCCTAACGCAGTGCCTGCTGATCGCATTCCAGCAGGGTTTGAGCAAGGGATTGAAGGATGTAACTTCCTTAATCCTGATGCTTATTACAACTATAAATGGGGATTGTATTCAGCTGGACATGCTCAACTTAATTTAGATAAAGCTGACGAAGCAGATGCTATGGTACAAGGTCGCGATCGCAACAAGAGCTTTATGCTTTGCGATAGTGGCGGGTTCCAGATTATCAAAGGCGTTATCCAGTGTGATTGGGCTAACTTTAAAACTGATGACAGTTTACGTCATAAGATCTTAAACTGGTTGGAACATACAGGCGATTATAGTATGATCCTGGATATTCCAACACTGGCGGCAGATCCTACATTTAGTGGACGTACTGGCATTACTAGTTTTAATCAGTGCTTAGAGTTTACTAACTTTAATGTTGATTGGTTTAAGCGTAATCGTCAGTATAAAACAAAATACTTGAATGTTATGCAAGGTCGTAATTGGGCTGAAGCAGAACACTGGTATGAAACTATGAAGCATCATGATCTTGAAGGATTTGCTTTTGGTGGTAGTGCTAAAAACGATATTAATATTGTACTACGTACACTTATTAAGATGCGTGACGATCAACAACTAGAGCGTGGTAAACGTGATGTACTACACTACCTGGGTATTGGTAGACTGGAATGGGCAACGGCCTATACAGCAATTCAACGAGCATTACGAGAACATGTGAACGAAGATGTTAATGTTATGTTTGACTGTGCATCGCCTTTCTTGGCAACAGCAAATGGTACAATGTATACACAACACGTACACAAAAGCGATCGCTTTGGTTATGTGATGGATAAAGCAATGGACAACAAGCGTTTGGCTGGTAGTAACATTCCATTCCCATATGGTAGCCCAATTGGCGAACGTATGAACTTGGGAGACATTTGTCACTATGCACCTGGCATGCTGAATAAAATTGGCAAAGAAGGTAAAACAAGTTGGGATAGTTTCAGCTACTTCTTATTAATGGCACACAATGTGTACAGCCACATTGAAAGTGTACAACGTGCGAACTCACTAACTGATATGGTAAGTGCTACAGTAGATACAAACTACAAGCACTGGCGCAAACTTAAATCCAGTAGTAAAGAAGAACAGTTTAGTCCATATGTTCCACGTAACATTATATACATGTCACAGTTTATTGATCAACTGTTCCGTAGTGAAACACCAATGCAAATGTTGGATGAAGCAGGCCCAATGCTTGCTAACTTTAACGGACAAAAGAGTTTGAGTTCTAGTACAGACAGTTTTAACGGATTGTTTGAAGTAGAAGATCAATACTTGGGCGAATCAGATGAACTTACTCCTGAGCAAGAAGAAGCTGCAGGAGACTTTTTAGAAACTTTGGAGGTTTAAATGACTAAACTTGATAGACTTATGGTACTGATGGAAGAAATTGCACTACTAGAAAGCAAATTTCAACCAACAGCAACAGGACATTTACGCACTACTGTAAACGTATTGCGTGAGCGAGTGGCTGAACTAAAAGCAGATCTAGAAAAGACTGCCGCATGAATCGTATTGTACTAGTTACTGGTGGGTTTGATCCCATACACAGCGGTCACATTGCTTATCTCGAATCCGCAAAGCGGCTTGGGGATATGTTGATTGTTGGTATTAATAGTGATGCCTGGCTCGAAAGAAAGAAGGGCCAGGCTTTCATGCCATTTGAAGAACGACAAAAGATTGTGGAAAGCCTTAGTTGTGTAGACAGTGTTTTAGCGTTTAATGACGATGATGGCAGTGCATGTGATGCAATTCAACAAGTGCTTGACATGTACAGTTATAGTGACGTAATCTTTGCCAATGGCGGAGATCGTACAGCAGATGAAATTCCTGAAATGAGAATCAAAGATGATAATCTTATCTTTGAGTTCGGAGTTGGCGGAGAAGATAAAAAGAATAGCAGTAGTTGGATCCTTAAAAAATGGAATCAGCCCACAACACAACGTGCTTGGGGTACTTACACAGTACTGGATCGTAATACTGAATGGCAAGTTAAAGAGCTTGCATTTGATGTTAACAAGGCTCTTAGTGACCAAAGACATCTAATTAGAAGTGAACACTGGCATGTGGTACAAGGAAGTATACGTATGGACTTGGAGTTTGCTAACGGAGATAAGGAAAGCAAAACTTATCAGTCAGGAGACAGCATTGACATTCCAGTACACACATGGCATAAAGCGCACAATGTAGGCGATGTTACTGCAAAAGTAATTGAGGTTTGGATGGGATCTGAACTCAGTGAAGAAGATATTGAAAGAAGAGATTAATGAAGTATGTTATTGATATTGACGGAACTATCTGTAAAGAAGTAATTATCCCCAATAGTGGCGGCAAAAAGGATTATGCAAATCATATCCCGATACCGGAACGTATTATCAAAGTAAACCAAATGTTTAATGATGGGCACACCATCAAATATATGACTGCACGTGGTTGTGTTAGTGGAATAGACTATTACGATATGACTGAAAAACAACTCCTTAGTTGGGGGTGTAAATTTCACGAACTAAGTGTAGGCGAAAAAGAAAACTACGATATTTGGATTGACGACAAAGCATTTTGGAGTGAAAACTTCTTCCGTAATACTGGAGCATCATATGAGTGACCATAGATTTATTGCGGCAATGGATCACAGCGGTGGTTCAACAGGTGGTGTACTAGAACGTTACGGGCGTGAGTATACAGAAGATAACAAAATGGAACGTGTACACGAAATGCGTATGCGTATGGTTAACTCACCAGACTTTAATGACAGTAACATTTGGGCGGCAATCCTCTACCAAGATACAGTCACACGTGGCATGGTCAATGTGCTTGATGAAAAAGGCATTGACACGTTCCTAAAGATTGACAGCGGATGTGATGCGGACGGAACACTCAAACAGTTTCCAGTAAAGCAGATGTTGGAATGGGCTACAAACGGTATTGGACCCAAAATCTACGGCACAAAGATGCGTAGCATTGTACACGGTACAGGTATGGTACATCCTGTACTCAAACAACAGTTTACACTTGCTCGTACTATTTGGGATTACGGGCTTGTACCTATTATTGAACCTGAAGTACCCATTGACCATCCTATCAAAGCTGAAGTAGAAGATGCTCTTATGTTTCATCTACAAGAGTTTTTGGATGAGTATCCAGGCAAATGTATTCTCAAACTAACACCGCCAGAAGTACCTAATCTGTATCACAATCTTACAGTATTTCCCAATGTAGAACGTGTTGTGTTTTTAAGTGGCGGATACGCTACACAAGAAGCATGTCGTAGGTTAAGTGCTAATGCAGACGTTACTGCTAGTTTTAGTAGAGCATTGTCAGAAGGGCTAAACTATAGCTTGACAGATGCAGAGTTTGATGCTAAAATAAAGAATAATATTAAACAAATTACTGAGGCTTGTTCATGAATACAATTTGGATTATTCCAATCGAACCTATTGATCAACGTTATACTAAGCAATGGTATGACAACATTCCACTGACATTAAAAGCAACCATTGCAGTGCGTGGACTTGACTACTTTGTGCAGACTATTGATGGAGAAGACTTTAAGCCAGATGTGAGAACTGATGGCGCCTTTCTTGACTTTGGTGCAACAAACGTATATAAAGCAACACAGGCGGCAGAAGTAAGTCGCATGTTTAGCAATGGTAAAGTTAAAGCTGGCGACAAATTTTTAGTAACAGATGCATGGAACTTTATTATTACACCTATCAAATACATGAGCGACTTACTGGACATACCAGTTGAGATACACAGTATTTGGCATGCAGGTGCATATGATCCTACAGATATACTTGGCTACAAAATGAGTAAGCCCTGGCCCTCACATGTTGAGAAGAGCTGGTATTACAGTAGTGATTACAATTATTATGCAACAAACTTCCACAAGGACATGTTTTTGCGTAACTTAGATATCCCACTAGAAGATCAAACAAGAGCAGTACGTAGCGGACAGCCACATGAACTCATTGTTAAACATCTAGTAAAATATCAGAATACACCTAAAAAGCGGAGCGTTATGTGGCCGCACAGGTGGAATGATGATAAACAACCAGAGATTGCTTTAGCGTTAGCACAGGACTTTGACATGATCATTACACAAAAAATGAATCTTGACAAAGAAGCGTACTATGCTACAATGGGAGAAAGTAGAGCAATATTTAGTTGTGCGCTACACGAAAATCTGGGCATTAGTGTTATGGAAGCAGTACTTACTGGAGCCGTACCTATTATACCAGATCGTGCTAGTTATAGTGAAATGTATTTACCAGTATTTAAATATCCAACTGAATGGACATCTAGTATTGAACAATACAAAAAACATAAAGAAGATTTGGTTGCATTTATATCTGAAAGATTGGATAATGCAGACAAGTACACGGAGCAATTAAAACAACAACAAGACATTTTAATCAAAGATTATTTAAATTGCAATGTTATGATTGACAATATATTAAAATAAGGAACATAGTATAAATGAAGACTTCCGGAATAATTAGACAACGCCTTGAAGATAAAGGCATAAGATACTGGGCTGGTGACAATATCAGTGAAGTATTAGAAGAAGGTGACAAACAACGGTTAATTGAAGAACTTACAACTAAGTTTGAAGATGTACTTGATGGTTTAGTCATTGATCGTAACACAGATCCCAATAGCAAGGACACAGGACGCCGTTTGGCAAAGATGTATATCAAAGAGCTAATGGCTGGACGTTATGATCCAATCCCAAGTGCCACAGCATTTCCTAATCAGGGCAATGACGGTTATAAAGGTATGTTGGTTGTGCGTAGTGAACTTAAAAGTGTTTGCTCACACCATCATCAGCCAGTAACTGGTGTTGCGTATATAGGTATTATTGCGGCAGAGAAATTGATCGGGCTTAGTAAATATACTCGTATAGCACAGTGGTGCGCTAGACGTGGTACACTGCAAGAAGAACTTGCAAACGATATTGCTCGTGAAATAATGAACTCAACAGGCAGTAAGAATGTTGGCGTTTATATTCAAGCAACACACGGCTGTTGCGAAAACAGAGGCATCATGGCCCACAGTAGTTTAACACAAACAACTGTATTGGAAGGTAGCTTCCATAATGATCCAGGATGCAAACAAGAATTCTTTGACAACATTAAGTTGCAACAAGAATTTGCACCACGTTAATTAAAACATAAGGAGGAACCGATGTTCTCAAGATTATTTAAAGATGTAGATCGTTCAATGTTAATGAAACTTGTACTACTACACGTTGCGGTGATTACAGTTAGTAATGCACTTGTGGCGATTCCAGTGGAAATCGCAGGTATTAAACTTACCTGGGCAGCTTTCACTTTCCCATTAGTTGTATTAGCAACTGACTTAACGGTACGAATGTTAGGTAAAAGCATTGCACGTTCAACAATTGTAGCGGCTTATCCGTTGGCAATTATTGGCAGTATTGCAGTTGTAATGCTAGAAGGCGCACCACAGAGTGTAGCTATGCGTATTGGACTAGCTAGTGCTACAGCATATGCTATTGGTACTATGCTTGATGTATATGTATTTCAATATTTACGTGAGAATTGGCGACAGTGGTGGATTGCACCAGCTGTGTCAACGGTTGCGGCAAACATTATTGATACGTACACATTCTTCTGGGTTGCATTTAATAACTCAGCAGATGAGTATATGGCGGCAAACTGGATAGAAATTGCCGGATCACAAGTTGTGATTAAAATTGCAGTAGGATTAATTATCTTCTTACCAGCATATGGTGTATTACTACGCTATATTAATGGTAAGTTATCTAATGATTAACCATTACTAAACAATAGCGGCGGGTGCATCAGTACTCGCCGTTATACTCTTAATAAGAGCTTGACAACCAACATTACACATGCTAATATATCAGCATAGATAAAAATCATTAGTAGAGAAACCAACAAATGGATACACCTAAAAAATATTATAATTGGGGAGATGTAGAAAGAGCAGCTCAATCAATTATTATGCAAATGTACAAAGACGAATGGCGACCAGATTACATTGTGGGACTTACACGTGGCGGATTGCCATTGGCAGTCTTAATTAGTCACATGGCAAGTATTCGTATGGAAACACTTAAAGTAAAATTAAGAGATTTAGATGACAATGAAGAAGGATGCGAAAGCAATTGCTGGATGGCAGAAGATGCACTTGGATATGGTACACAGGCAAAGAACATCTTAATTGTAGACGATATCAATGATACTGGTGCTACATTTGACTGGATTACTAAAGACTGGCAAGCAGGTTGTTTACCAAGTGATAGCAGTTGGGAATCATCAGTATTTGGTAAAAATGTTCGATTTGCTGCAATGACAGAAAATCTTAGCAGTAACTTTGAATTAGTAAAATACTATTGGGACGAAGTTAACAAAGCAGAAGAGGACGTGTGGTTAGTATATCCATACGAATAAAAAATGGCTGACATTCTTAAATTTGAGGCACGTGAAAAAGTATATCAACTTAGTTTTACTACTCCACCACAAATACGAATGAAAAAACAAAAGGGTTGTGATATTGCACTTGAGCTATCCAAAGACCCAAATGATCAATTAGGATACGGAACTGCTTGGGTTCCAGCAAAGACAAGAACACAAGCAAGACGCAAGCTAATGGATCTACTTAATGCAAACACAATAAAATTTATGGAGA
>Ga0208791_1001020_pt1 | contig 10960 bp, 6 predicted proteins | sample 11_taG_FD_184084 | JGI IMG/M metagenome (GOLD analysis project Ga0208791, IMG submission 184084) | Marine viral communities from the Subarctic Pacific Ocean - 11_ETSP_OMZ_AT15265 metaG (SPAdes) (version 2) | ecosystem: Environmental > Aquatic > Marine > Oceanic | place: Pacific Ocean | collected...
TCTTAAATAAAACACGTGAAGAGATTGCAAGAGAGTACGTAACTAAAAACGAAGTTAAAGATGACATGGGAATCCTCATGGATAGAATAGATAAAATCGGAGAAAAGCTTGACAAACTCTTTGAAGTCAAGTAGAATATACATAAAGGTATTTATAAATGGATAAAGAAAATAATAATAAATTAAAAAAGTATAAACAAAAGTATACTACCGGTGGTAGAGTAGACTATTCTAAAGGTGGCAGAGTTGGTTATGCTAAAGGTCAAAATGTAAAAGGTGGTTTAGCTACTACAGAAATGGAAACTAGTAAGCGTAAAGTAAAAAGACCTAAGCCTCCTACACAGGGAATACGTAAAGCAGTAACTCCTTTATCACAGAATAAATTAAAATCTAAAATTATTCCAAACTCAACTAAAGGATTAGGTCAAATATCTATTGACCAAAACGACCGTGCTGTTCCTACTGAAGATATGTCTAGAATTAGAACTACAGAAGCCTCATCGCCTGTACAAACTGCACAAGCTTTTCGAGAAAGAAAGCCAAGAGCAAGTGAAGATGATTTTATGTCTATTGGTGGTGTAGGTGGTGGACAAGGTGGTATGGGAACTAATGAAAAAATAGACGAAGAAGAAAGAAAAAAACAAGAAGAAGAAAGAAAAAGACAAGAAGAAGAAAGAAAAAAAGCTGAAGAAAAGGCTGCTGCAGAAAAGGCTGCAGCTGAAGAAGCTGCAAGATTAGCTGCTGAAGAAGCTGCAAAAAAAGCTGCTGCTGCAGATATAATGAGAGATACAGAAACTCCTGTACAAGAAGATGGCACAGTTTATAGTGACCCACAATTAAATGCTCAACAAAGAGCAGCAAGAAAAGAAAGAATAAGAGAAACAGGGCTACAAATAGAAGCTGCTTCAACTGGAGAAGTACCTGAAGGTGCTATAATTGACCCTGCTGTTCAAGTTGGTATAGACCCTGAAACTGGTAAACCTTTTGAAGACCAAAAGCAAAAAGTTACAGAAATGGATAAAGCTACTAAAGTAGGATATCAAAGAGACTCTGAAGGTAATCTTGTACTAGACGAAAACGGAGACCCTATTCAAATACAAGCAGGGCAAGTAGCTCCTGAAACAGTTTCAACAGGAACAGTAAAAACTGCAACAACTCCTGAAGATATAGAAGCTGGACAAATAACACAAGATGAGTTAGATATTGTTGCTCTTGATGCTGATGTAACAGCAGCTCAAGGTGACATACAAGAAGATAAACTTGCAAAGGCTGCTGAAGTTGATAGAGTTGCACCGATTGAAGGTGCTGATGTTGATATACCAGAAGGTGCTTTAGCAGAAAGAGTTGTTGGTAAGATTAGCGATGGAGCTAAAGCAACTGCTGTAATGAATGTAGGTTCAAGTCTTTCAAGAATTACAAGAGCTAAAAAACAATTAAGTAGAGCTGGATTATCTGATGAAGATATAAAAACAATAGGTAATGACCCTGAAGATTTAGAAGATAGACTAGCTGATTTTAGTGAAGAGCAAAGAGGTATTATAGAAGGATTGCCCGAAGAAGCTTTAGTATCTACACAAATAAATGGTTTGTTAGAAGGTATGGAAAACGGTGAGATACCTGTATGGGCTAGACCTGCTGTTGCACAAGTAGAACAGATGTTAGCTAAAAGAGGTATGTCTGCTTCTACAGTAGGTAGAGACAATCTTTTTAACGCTATCATTCAATCAGCTATGCCTATAGCTCAAAGTAATGCACAGGCTATTCAACAAAGTGTTAGTCAACAAAAAAATATTGAAGCACAAGAAGCAGAAGCTAACGCAGCTAGAGGACAACAGACAGCTTTAACTAATGCTCAAAATGTATTTCAAATGGACATGGCTCAGTTTAGTGCTGACCAACAAACATCTTTATCTAACAGTAAGTTTATGCAAACTGTAGCTTTAACAGAAGCTAGTAATGAACAACAAGCTGCTTTACAAGATGCTGTATTAATGTCTCAAGCTAATTTAGCTGAAGCTGATTTTTATCAGAAAGCTCAAATACAAAATGCTCAAGCTTTTTTAAGCATGAACATGGCTAATCTTAATAATAGACAACAAGCTAATGTATTAAAGTCTCAGCAGAATCAACAAAGATTGTTAAGTAATCAATCAGCTCAAAACGCTGCTGCTCAATTTAACGCAGTTAGTGAAAATCAAACTCAACAGTTTATGTCTAATCTTAAAGCACAGACAGACCAGTATAATATCTCTCAGCAGAATAATATGGAACAATTTAATGCTACTCAAGAAAATGCAGCAGAAGCCAGAAGAGCTGGAAGAGAAGCAGATGTTAATAAATTTAATGCTCAACTTTTTGCACAAGTAGACCAGTTTAATTCTCAACAAGATTTTGCAAGAGAAAGTTGGAACGCACAAAACGCTGCTGCTGTCGAAGCTTCTAATGTACAGTGGAGAAGACAAGCAAACACAATTAATACTGCTGCACAAAATACAATTAACATGCAAAACGCACAAAATGCTTTTGGAATGAGTATGCAATCTCAATCATTCTTATGGCAAGAACTAAGAGACCAAGCAGATTTTGATTTTAGAGCAGGTGAAAATGAATTAAATAGACAAGCTCAAATAATTTCAACAGCTATCGCTAACGAAGGTGATGCTGGTAAAACATATGATGATTATTTAAAATCTTTAGTAGGTACATTAAGTGGTTCATATAGAAGTGGATTGACTAGTAGTTATGGTAGTGGTTCGTCTAATCAAGGCGGAACTAGAGCAAAGTAACAAGGAAACAATATGGGATTTTTAAGAAAAGTAGGTAGAAAAATAAAGAAAGGAGTTAAAAAACTCTTTAGTTCTAAAATAGGAGCTTTCCTAGGTAGCATGGCTTTAAGCATGATATTAGGACCTGTAATAGGCAGAGCATTCAACGGTCTCAAAGGTGCTGTAATGGGTACAGGAGCAACCGCTACACAAGCAGCAGCTACAGCAGCTACACAAACAACAGCAGCAGCAGCTCAAACAGCAGCAGCAGAAGCTGGTAAAAAAGCTTTAGTAGAAAAAGGATTAGAGCAAAGTATTTCTAAATCTTTATTAGCTGAAAGCGGTAAGAAACTCACAACAGAACAACTTTTAGCTGGAGAAACTTTACAATCTGTAGCGTCTAAAGAAGTTGCTGGTAAAGCACTAAGTAAAGAAGCTATTAAATCTAGTTTTGGTACTGGTCTTAGTAAAGAAGCTATTAAAAGTAGTATATCAACAACAGGTTTAAATCCTGCAGACCTTACAAATTTTTTAACAGAAAAAGTTGCTACAAATACTATACCTATAAATATGTCTAATACAGTTACTGGTTCTTTAAATAATTTCAATGACTTTCTTGAAACTGGAGACATATTTAAATCAGATTCAGGTTTTAATAATGCTTTAGATATTGGAAGTGCTAAAAGTGCAACTGAAGCTGCAAAAGTTGCAACTAAAACTGCTAAAGAAACTAAATTATTTGGAGATGGTAATTTAAAAAGTGATATTAAAGAAAACTTTAAAGATTTAGGAACAGACATAAAAGAATTTGGTCAAGACCCTATAGGTAAAACTAAAGAGATTATTGGTGAAGACTTTATAGCAGACACAGCTAAAGCTGTCGGTAGTTCTTATCTTTCAGAAATGATGTCAGAACCTCAAGTAGATGAAGGCGGTTATGGTAGAGTTATTAATGCTCCAGCTTTAGAAGCTGCACAAGGTAATTATTTACAAAGCGTAGCTTCTAATTATCAGTCTGCTTTTAATACAAGAGTAAAGAGCTTTGATGAGATTATGCAACAAGCTATGTACGGTACAGCTACTCCTCAATTTATGACACCTTATAAACCTATTACAGGAAACTAAAAATATGGCAATTTCAGAAAAAGCAATTAATTTTATGCAAGAAAGTTTAGAAAACGGAAGACCTATACCCGGTCAAAGTCTTACAAATTCTTCTGATGAAAAATATCAATGGGAAAAAGCTCCTGAATTTACTAACCCAAGAGAAACTATGTTGTATGTTTTTGAAACTTTAACAGTTCCTGAAACTACTGCAAATATTTTACTCTCTATAAACAACGGTGTTAGTATTATAGATATAGCTTCTATTACATTATACTCTGGATTTTTAGAAGGTAAATGGAATCCTGATTTAATGACAATATTAATGGAGCCTACTATGTATATGATTATGGCTCTTGCTGAAAAAGCAGGTATAGATTATCAATTAGAAGCTGGAGATAATGACAGACCAGAGCAAATGTCAGGAGAAAAGGCAGTTAATGTTTTACAAGGAGGCATTAATGAACTTGACAAAATTAGAAAACAATCTGTTCAAAGAGTAAATCCTCAATCAGTACCTACAGACATCAGAGAAATTATAGAAGAAAAAGAAATAGAATCAAGTCTTTTAGAAAGATTAGAAAAAGAAAAACCAACAAGTTTATTAGATAGAGGAGAAGAGTAATGGCAGATAAAAATTTTAAAAGTTTATTAGGTAAAAGTTCTGGAACAACTTTTGGAGAACTAGCTGGTGCTTACTTATCTGGTAAAGGAAAAAAAAATAATAGAAGTAGAAACATAATGATAGGCACATTACTTTTTAATCTTAAAGAAGATAAAATGCGTAGTAATGTAATGAAAAATTTAAACGCTTTAGAAGATGATAAAGTGTTAGACCAAGCAAGACTTGCAAAACAATGGGAAGAAAGAGAAAAACTTCAGACAGAGTATGAAACTGTTAAAAATAAAGGAGCTTATAATTATTATAAAGCAGATGCTGAAACAGCATTTGAAGAGCTTCACGGTGCTGATGAAAAATATAATTTAATGGGCTATCAGAATGAAAAAATAAATTGGATGAAAGATTGGTCAAGTAAAAAAGAAGCTGATTTAAATAAAAGATATTCTGGTGTAGATACTGATATACTAACTAAAGAAGAATTTATGTCTCCTGTAAATGATTATTACAAAGCTAAACAAGAAGATTATCTAAATCCTCAAAACACTAGTTTAGTTCATAAAGCTTTAGGTAAAATAGGTTTTGGTACAGATAGAAGTGAAACAACGAATAACTTTCTTAATAAGAAAGGTGAAGACACTTTGCTTACTTTTAAAAATAATAAAGAAGAACATATGGCTAGAATAAATACTTTAACTAGTCAAGACCTAGCAGAAATTAATATGTCAAATTTTAAATACGACAAATCTCCTAAAATTACTTCTAAAGATTTTAATACGTTATTAGATGAAAACGGAATGATATCAGATAATAATGCAGAAGGTCGTAGAAGTCGAAAATTAGCTTTTACTGAATGGTACTCAGGTTCTCAGTCTTATGCTTCTGCACAAACTGCTATAGCAAACGCTGTTATAGGTCACGATACTAATCAAACTAAAGCAGTTATAGATGAAGTTACAAGAGAATACATAGCTATAAATGGAGAAAGTCCAAAACTATCTGACTTAACTACTCTTGAAGCTTCAAACAATAAAGACAATTGGGACAGAGGATTAAAAAAAGCAATAGGTACAGCTTTTGGAATTGCTCAACCTTTAAGTGAACAACGAATGGAAAGAGCTTCTGAATTATTTGAACTTGGTTTAAATATGAACTTATACGAAGAATCAGAAAGAAAAGAAATTTTACAAGACATAATAGATAAAGATTTAAGAGATGCAACGGGTGCAATAGATTACAATTCTATGAGGGTTAATATAATAAGCGAAAACTTATTAGAAAATTTAGTTCTTTTAAGAGATAAAACAACTCCATTAGGAATGAGTTCACAAGCTGCTATTAACGAAACAAGTTTTGTAGAAAAAGAAGATAAAATATTTTTACAAAATAAACTATCTATAGAAGCTTACGGTCTTTTAAAAGATAAAAACTTTGACATGATAGAATTTAACAAAGTTAAAAGTGCTAAAGATAATAAGGGTAATTTAAAGGTAAGTGCTGTTGATGAGCAAATTATTAGAGACTTACAGGAAAGTATATGGTTAAGTAAAGGAACAAGACAAGCTAATTATGCTGCAGACGCTGTTATATCCCAAATAAAAGAACTAGGGCTATAATATTTTATGGCATCTTTATTAGAAAGTTATAAAAAAACTAATGATTTAAATTATCAAAGTGATTTAAATGCTGCTAGTGAACTTTACAAAAGTAGTAAAGCTTATCAAGAAAAGTATTCATTTGAAGACTTTGTAAAGTACGCTACTGAAAACTCGACAAGCAAGTTAGACGGTTCTATGTCTAAATATATTACACCTCCTAAATATACTAAGCGTAACTTTGGACAGTTATTAGGTCAATCTATGGTTAAACAAACTGATTCAGTTTCGGCTCTTGCAGATACAGTTAAAGATTTAACAAAAGAAGAAGTTGCAGAACTTATGCCTCTTAAAAATACTAGGAGAACTATAGGTGGTGTACTAGACACACTTGGTACAGGTACTGCTAAACTTCCCGGAGATATATTAACTCCTTTAATTGGAGGTTTCCGTGGTATAAAAACAAAAGAAGATTTATTAGCTGCAGAAAAAGAAAGGTATGCTAAAATAGAAAAAACAGTAAGTAGTATTGTTAGACCGGTAGTTACTTTAGGAACTGATGATATTTACGATGGTGATAAAATTCAAAGACCAGAAGGAATGGCTGGAAGATTAACAGTAGATTTTGGTTCTTTTATTATGGCTGCAAGAAATCCTTCTCAAGCAGTAAAATTGTTTAAAGGTAAAGGCAAAGAAAAAGTAATACCTAAAAAATCAGTAGGTAGACCTAGTAATGCTAGTATAGCTGCAGCCAATGCTAAAGCTTTGAGAGATAAAAAAATAGCAGCTCTTAAAGGAGTGGGTAAGGCTGAATACGCTTCTCAAGTTGTATTTGCTGATGACCCTGAATTACAAATGGTAGCAGGTTTCTTAGACGATAAACTTGGAACTTTTGCAGACGATAATATGTTAGGAGATGTATTAGAGTATTTAGATACAGATGAAACTAGTACTGCTTCACAAAGACGTTTAAGTTTATTGTTTGATGGAGCAGCTTTTTTAGGAGCAATAAAAGGAACACTGTTTGCAGGTAGTAAAGTAAAACAAGGAACTCAGAAAAGTTATGAACTTGCTTTAAAAGAAATTAAAAAAGACCCTAAAAAAGTACAAGCTTTAAAAACATACCTAAGAGACCCTATTCAAAAAGTAGTTCCTAGTTTTAAATCTGGGATAATAGATGATGTGTTTGTTAAAACAGCAGAGTCTGGAATGTTAAAATCACCTTTAAATTTTCTTAGAACTGTTAGAAGAAAGTTTGGTACATCTAGAGGTTATTATAGTGAAGAGATGTTTAACATTTTTAAAACTGCTGGGTACGATAAAATAGCGTGGTCTAAAGAAGGTGAAAATTTATTTAAAGATTTAAAATATGAAATAAAAAAGATTTCTCAAACCGGTAAATTTACTAAAGATGAAGTTGAAATTTTATTAGGAAAATATTTAGCAGGAGATACTAAAGCATTAAACGGAACTAGTAAAGAGTTAAAATCCTTTGCTAGACAAACACAAAATAAAATTACTCAATTAAGTAAAAGTTTGTTAAAAACAAATGTGATACCTCAGGAATTAAAAAACGTAATTGAATTAAATATGGGTAAGTATTTAAGACAAAGTTATGAACTTTTTGAAAATCCAAACTGGAAACCTTCGGATGACGTAATTAAAAAAGCCAAAGAGTATGTTGTTGAGTTAATAGGAAAAGCCCCGACTCAAACAGAAATGTTTGGAAAAACAGTTACAAAATTAACTACTTCTCAAATAGAAGTAAAAGCATCTAATATAGTAGATAATATTTTATCTAGAGGAGTTAAGAACAAAGGAATAGATACTGATGTAGTAAAACATTTTAACGATGTATTTGGTGTGCAAAAAGCAAACATTAAATTTGCTACTAGAGAAAATATTGGAAAACCATTACAAGAGTTAATGGGTCGTAGAGGTTTAGAAGATACTAGTAAGTCTGTATTTAATACTATAGAAACTTTAGGTCATTATATAACTGAAGTTAAAATGTACGATGATATGTTTAAAAGAGGTAAAGATAAATGGTTTTTTAAAAACGGAGTAAATACTTTAGACAATAATCCTCAGAGAACTGCAGGAACTATAAGTGGAGAAGGTTTTGGTGCATTAGATAACATGTCAACAACTCCACAAATTGCAAAACTTTTTGACAACATGAACCAAGTTCAAAATAGTAACTGGTATGCCAGAGCAGGACAGTTATTTTTAGGTGCTAAAGGATGGGGACAAGCGGCTGCAACTGTATATAGTTTAACAACTCATGCACGTAATACTATTGGTGGTGGTTTGATAATGGCTTCTAACGGTTTAAATCCTTTTGATGCTGAAACTAGAAAATCTTTTAAAATGTTACAAAATGAATTGTTTGCTTCTAGAGGAAAAAGCAGTAAAGAACTAGAAAAAGTTTATGTAAAGTATCAAAGATTAGGATTAGTTAATCAAAGTGTACAGGTAGGAGAATTTAAACGTAATATAAACTCAGCAGCTTTCTTAGATGATTATGTAAAACAACAAAATGAAAGTTTTGGTAAGTTAGCTTATGGAAATACTACTAATTTAATTAAGAACGTAACTGATAAAGTTTCAAAAGTATATGTAGCTGAAGATGATTTATGGAGAATAGCAGGTTTTGAAAAAGAATTAGCAGTTTTAAAAAGAGCAAACAAGCTTAGTACTGCTCCTAAAACAACAGCACAATTAGAAAAAGATGCAGCGACTATAATAAGAAATACCATGCCTACTTATGATTTAGTTCCGGCAGGTTTTCAAGAATTAAGAGCTATGCCTTTTGGTAACTTTTATTCGTTTTTTGCTGAAAGATGGAGAAATAGTTATCACAGTTTAACTCAAGGATTAAGAGAAGTTAAGTCTGGTAACGCTGAATTAGTGGAAAGAGGATATAAAAGATTAGCAGGTCAAGTTGCAATAGGTTATGCTGGTTCTGAAGGAGTTAATCAATTTAGTAAGTATTCTTTTGGTGTTTCAGACGAAGAAGAAAAAGCTATAAAAGATTTAGTACTTCCATACTGGTCTAAAAACAGTACTATAGGTTATCAGAGAGATGAAGACGGTGTTCTTCAGTGGGTTGATTTAAGTTTTACAGACCCACAAGCTCCTATAATAGATGTTTTTAAAAATGGACTAGATGAATTTTTAAATCCAAATACTCCTGACTCTACTATTAGTGAAAAATTAGCTAATGGTATAGTACAGTCTGCTATGACTTTAAGTAAACCTTTTATGACTGAAGCTTTGTTTACTGAAAGATTACTAGAAGCATATACAGGCAGAGATAATCAAACAGGCAGGTATATAAAAGGATATAATCCTACTAATGCTCCTGAAGAAAATGCTATGGCTATTGCGTGGCATGTAGGAAGTGTACTTGTTCCTAGATTTGCAAGAGAAGGATACAGTTATACTTTAGGAGAAAAAGCAGAAAAACTAAAAGACGGAGACCTTTCCTACAATAATGAATTACTTTCTAAAGTTACTGGTCAAAAGTTTTATACTGTAAACACAGAAACTTTAAAACAAAATTTATCTTTTAAAGCAAAAGACTTTAATAATTTTCAATCGGATATTATTTCAGGTTTTAGAATTGAAAAATCAGACAGTACGGAAACAATATTAAATAAATATATAAAGCAGAATGAAAACTATTATAATTATCAAGTAGATTTTAATAAAGCAATAAGAGCTGCAAATATTTTAAATGTAGATGATTTAGACATAAGAAAAATATTAAATATAAGACTAACAAATTTTAACGGTACAGAAAAAGAAAGTTTTTTGTTAGGAGATAATACTTTTAAACCTTTAAGAATGACTAATTATAACTTTAAAAAGTTGTTTGAATTAGATGATATGCCTAATATATCTTACAATGATTTTCAAGAACTATACTCTAATGCTTATTTAAAACTATCACATCTTCCTTTGATAGAAAAAAATAAATATAGTCAAAAAGAAAAAGAAGCTTTAGAAATGGTTAATCCTCCTATGAGACTTAATAAGTTTGAAGGTGGTGAAGTAAACGTGCCTTATACAAAGGATGAACCTGAAGATAGAGTAGATTCTTTTACAGGTAAACCTTACTCTGACCAGATGGTTAGGTTAGGATTAGCTGAAGGTGGACCACCTCAAAAACAATACAAGTTAGCTACGGATGAAAGACTTTTAAACTTTATATTAGCTACAGAAGATATTAATTTATACAACTCTTATAGAGATGGAGATTTAGATAAAGTAATTCAAGCACATGAAGGAAGTAAAAGATTTAAAGAATTACATGGTAAAAGCGATGTACCTACAATAGGAGGAGTTACTAACAGTGGAGTTACTGAAGCTACAGTAGGAAAAACAGTAGATATGGTAAGACAAAGTTTAAGAGAGTTTGAAGATGCTTATAATAAAAAAGTTCCTCAGAATGTAAGAGACACTATGCCTATAGAAAAACAACAAGCTATGTTAAGTTTAATGTTTAACGCAGGTATAGGAGCTGTAGGTAAATCAGAAGCTTTAAAAAATTATAATGAAGGAAACATAGAAGGTTTTTATAAACAAGCTTTTGACCCTGAAATAGGTTTTACTAAGATAACAGGAGCTGACAACATTAAAAGAACTGATAAAGGACTTCAAAGTAGGAGAAGACAAGAACAAGAATTGGCTGAAGGAATGTGGATAGACCCTTATACTCCACAAAATATTCAATGACACTTTACACAGAGGAACAACTTGAAAAAGCTTATAAAGTCTACAGGATACACCAGATACAACAGGACTTAGGCTTTATGCAGTTAGAAGACTTTAGAGTGTTATACGAAGACTTAATGGCAGGAATGTCTTAATGGG
>Ga0208791_1001032_pt1 | contig 10850 bp, 8 predicted proteins | sample 11_taG_FD_184084 | JGI IMG/M metagenome (GOLD analysis project Ga0208791, IMG submission 184084) | Marine viral communities from the Subarctic Pacific Ocean - 11_ETSP_OMZ_AT15265 metaG (SPAdes) (version 2) | ecosystem: Environmental > Aquatic > Marine > Oceanic | place: Pacific Ocean | collected...
TTGTAGATTCTATTGCCCCAATATCACAACAAGAAGAAGAAGAGTTTGTCAACTTAGGTGCTGACCCGTTTGCTTCTACTGTGGATACTTTCCCTAGTTCTACAGCGTTTAGAATGGTAGACATTACAGATGGCACCGGTAAGGTTATTGGTCAAAGCCGTCAACCTGCTGTTACTGGTGGTGGCGGTGCTAAGTTGTATTCCGACATGTCTATGGCTGAAAGGACAGTTGTTGACGAAGCTCGTGATGCTCGTATTGCTGAAACGGAGCTAAGAAGAGAAGAACAACGTGCTGCTAATCCAGACTTTGATCTTGCTAGTTTTTACGAAAGAAGTTTAGCAAGTGCTGACACAAGTGCAGAAGCTAAAAGAAAAGTCTTGACAGCCTATGATCCGGGTCGTGGTGCGCTATATGGTACTACGACTTCAGGTTATTTGTTAGATCAGCAAGTAGGCAATCCTTTTATAGAAGCTGTTAGAACCTACGAAGTACCTTTAACTCAGAAAGCAGACAGCCCTATAGAGTTAGATTATGACTACGGTTATGATGCTGATAATCTTTATATGAAGCAACCTCCTTTGCTGGGTAACACTGATTTACAACAAGGTTTTACTGACGAAGAACGCGAACAGTATAGAGACTTAATGAAGCGTGGTTCTTTCATAGATATCAGCGGAGGAACTTCTAAGGTTGGTGAGTATTCTATGGTGTGGGTTGAAGACCCGCCAGAGCCTAGCGGAGTCTCTAAGTTTCTAAACAACCCTGTCCTGTCTGTAATAGGCATGCTTAACCCTGCTGTTGGATTAGCAACTACAGCGGCTAAAGCAGCTACTGGTGAAAAGCTATCTCCTGTTGAAATAGCCAGCAGTTTGTTGACTGGGTTAGAGATGTCAGGCGTTATTAAAGCTCCTACCTTAGACGCTATGCCAGAAGGACAAGTAGGCACACCTATGCCAAACACAGGCACAGGCTTGTTCGGCTCTACCTACGGACAAACACAGACTGCCTTAAACGTAGCAGCCGCAGGAGATGCTGAAGGCGCTGCTCTTGCTTTAGTAGGTGATGACCTTATTACAGGTGGCTTAGACAAAATAGGACTAGATCAAGCAACTATTGAGAACGCTGGTATTCAGTATGATGATTTCCAAGCTGGCGTAGGTAAGGTTGTTAGTGAAGTAGCTGGCGGAACAGACCTAGACGATGCTTTAGTGCAAGGACTAGGCAAGTACATCAGAGAAGGCGGTACACTAGGCTCTGTTGATCTACCTTCCGTTGATCTAGATATTGACCTAAGTGGTCTTAAAGCTATTATTGAGCCTATTGTAGAATTTGTAGAGAACATCGGCAGACCTCTAGTGCAGCTAGTTGAAGACGCTGGTGGACCTATTGTAGAAGCAGTAGAAGACGTTGCTAGACCTGTTGGTGATGTTGTTGAAGATGTAGCACAAGGCGCTGGTGATGTGTTGTCAGACTTAGACACAGCAGTTAGACAGGCTCTGCCAGACATAGACCTACCTAGTGTAAACCTGCCTAGCCTAGACTTAAACTTAGGTGGTTTGCTTACAGGTGCAGGCGCTGTAGCTATTCCACAGCTTTCAGCTACACGCACTACAGATGATTTGTTTAAAGACGAACTGTTTAAATTTCAAACAGAGATTGGCGTAGACGTAGATCCTTTGGAATACGTAGATTTAAACGCACCAGCAGAGAACTTTTTTGAAGACCCAATACTTGGACGGAGCTATAATTTCTAATGACGTACTTACAACTAGTTAACAGCGTACTACGTAGGCTGAGAGAGGACGAAGTAACTACTGTAGCTCAGAACAGCTACTCTAAACTTATTGGAGAGTTTGTTAACGATGCTAAACGCATTGTAGAAGATTCATGGGACTGGTCTTCGTTACGTACTACACTTACTGTGCAGACTTCTGCTAATGTTTTTAGCTATGCTCTCGTAGGTTCTGGTTCTGCTCTCAAGACACTAGACGTTATCAACGACACCTCTAATGTCTTTATGAAACAAGCCTCATCATCTTGGATGAACAACTCTTTTCTCAACGGCGAGCCAGCAAGAAGCTCCCCTTGTTACTACTCTTGGAATGGTTTTAACGAAAGCGGCTATGCTATTGTTGATGTCTATCCTATTCCTAACGATGTATATGACTTACGCTTTAACGTGGTCAACAGAGATGCTGCGTTTACTGATGATGTTTCAGTCCTTAACGTACCATCAGCACCTGTCATTCACTATGCTGTAGCTTTAGCTGCACGAGAGCGTGGTGAGACTGGCGGTGCTTCCGCACAAGAGCTATACAGTATTGCTGACTCCACACTAGCTGATGCAATTGCTATGGATGCAGCTAGATTCCCTAGTGAAACTATCTGGACTTCTTAAATGGCACAACAACTACAGAACATTACAGTAGCTGCACCGGGATTTGCTGGTCTTAACACACAGGACTCACCTATTGGTCTTGGCCCTTCGTTTGCTGCTGTAGCAGACAACTGTGTTATTGACAAGCTGGGTCGTGTAGGTGCGCGTAAGGGATGGGAAGCAGTGTCTACCAATGGCTCTTCTGTACTAGGTAGTAGCCGTGGTATAGAGACTGTATATGAATACATTGATAACTCTGGCGATAAGGTTATATTGTCAGCAGGTAACAATAAAGTATTCTCAGGCACTACAACCTTAACAGACATTACTCCTAGTGGTTATACACCGACAGCTAACAACTGGAAAACAGTGTCGCTAAACAACCATGTCTATATGTTTCAAAGAGGTCACGAGCCGCTGATAGGAACAGACGAGTCAGGTTCTTTTGTTCTAGAAGCTATGTCAGACCACAGCCACAGCACAGGCACAGCTCCACAAGGCAACGAAGTCTTAGCAGCCTACGGTAAATTGTGGGTAGCAGACGTTACAGGTAACAAGCACACTGTCTACTGGTCAGATACTCTTAACGGACATGCTTGGACAGGAGGCGCTACAGGCTCGTTAGACGTTACACTGGTATGGCCTACAGGCTTTGACGAGATAGTGGCTCTAGCGGCTCACAACGGCTTTCTAATCATCTTTGGCAGGAAGTCTATACTTGTGTACTCAGGTGCGTCCTCTCCTGCCTCTATGACGCTTACAGACACCATAGAAGGCGTTGGCTGTATAGCTCGTGACTCAGTACAGCACACAGGCACTGACATCTTGTTTTTGTCTGAGTCAGGTGTACGTAGCTTTGGTAGGACTGTACAAGAGAAGTCTATGCCTATGCGTGACATCAGTAAGAATGTCCGTAGTGATTTGTTATCTTTAGTGCTTAACAGCACGAACCCTATTAAGTCTCTATACAGTGCTGAAGAAGCATTCTACTTGTTGTCAATACCAGACAGCAACACTGTGTACTGCTTTGATATGCGTAGACAGCTAGAAGATGGGTCTAACCGTGTAACTACTTGGTCAAGTATTAAGCCTCTATCTCTTGCTTTGTTAGATGATAACAGTATTTACATAGGCTTGTCTTCAGGTGTTGTTAAGTATAGTGGATATTTAGACGGGACTGAGAAGTATCAAATGCGTTACTTCAGCAACCCGCTAGACTTTGGCAACACTTCCAATCTAAAGTTTTTAAAGAAGTTTAACGTAACAATTATTGGTGGTCAGTCAACGGAAGCTATCCTTAACTGGGGTTATGACTACACTGCTAACTATACTAAGCAAGCTCTTATATTTACTTCTTCAGCTACACTAGCAGAGTACGGTATTGCTGAGTACAACATTGCTGAATACGCATCCAGCGGTACTATTAACACGCCTAAAGTAAATACCAGTGGTAGTGGTGAAGTAGTTACTATCGGTATAGAGTCTGAAATTAATGGCGTACCTTTTTCTATTCAAAAAATTGACATACACGCTCTACTAGGGAGACTTATCTAATGTCCAACTACACAAAGACAACTAACTTTGCAGCAAAAGATGCTCTCTCTTCTGGCGATCCTAACAAGATAGTCAAGGGTACAGAGATAGACGCTGAGTTTAATAACATAGCTACAGCAGTGGCTACTAAAAGAGACAGCAGTCAAGCAATTACTTTAACAGGAGATGCTACTGGTTCTGGTACTACAAGCATTGCTGTGACCGTTGCTGACGATTCGCACAACCATGTTATCAGTAATGTAGACGGTCTACAAACTGCTTTGGATGCTAAACTAGCTTCTACTGCTTATACTGCTGCTGATGTCTTGACTAAGATTAAAACAGTAGACGGTACAGGTTCAGGACTTGATGCAGATAAAGTAGATGGCTTTAACATTTCTACTGCATCTTCAGGGACTGACTCTAACACTATTTACTTTAGGACTACACCGTAATGTCTATTTTTGTAGGGTCTAGTGACATAGATGATATTGTCATAGGTACAGATAAAAAAGAGTCTGTTTTTATAGGCTCTAATAGAGTATGGGTAAGACCTGCATTATATAACGTAACTGTAGGTGTTTCAGGAAACCAGAGTGGGTGGTTAAATACGGCAGGTAGTATTGCTTATGTTTCTGGACATAATGCTTATCAAAGTGATTGGTTTCCAAACTTAGCGGGAGTGGGTCAAGGAAATGACATTTTTTATTTGTTTGCTTACCCTCCTAGTTCAGGAACTGTTCCTTATAAAATACAATTAACAATAGGTTCTACCAGCACCTCCGCTTCTCCAACACCTAACACAGACGCTACATTTAGTAGCATGACTATTGACGGCACAGTTTTTAATAGGTCAGACGCCAGCTATTCTTATAGTTCTGGAAGTAATTTTTCACTGTGGCTGTGGGACGCTACCGCTAATCCTTTTGGGACTACAGCAGGAGCAGTAAAAAGAGTGAGGTTTGATAAGCCATGATAGAATATACAACTAAAGAAGACAACGATAATACGTTAGCTTGTTTTGTTTCTGGTGTTTACATTATAGAAGCAAACATAACAGGACTAACAAACGAAGACACAATCCAAAGCAAACTTACTTCAGTTTTAGAAAGAGCCAAAGAAATTGATAATTCAGGAGAGTAACAAAATGTATAACATGCCTACACTAACGGCTGCCATAATTACTGGAGGATCGTTCTAATGGTCATGCTAAAAAATCAAATGTATAACAAGCCTATAATGATGGCTGACCCACGACAACGGGTACCTAGTGGCTTTGCTACTCCATTGCCCACACAAGATCCTACAGGCTCTTCTGTATTTAATCCTATAGCCCCTCCTGCTGGCTCAGTTCCTTCAGATGGTAACGTAGGTGCTGTTACTGGTGGCGCTGTGTTGTCAGGACTGCTTACTAATAACTTGGGCGATGCCTTACGTGGCGCTGGTGAGTACTACTTAGGTCAAGAAGGTGTTGAAGGTGCATACCAGACAGGCGCTACTGGTTTAGAGATGGCACAACAGCTAGGACAACAAGCTGCTGAAGCTGCACAGTTTAGACCTTACACTGTCACTAGCAACCTAGCTCGTGTCGGTACTGACCCCTCTGGTGGCTTTACTACACAACTAAGCCCAGAGCAGCAAGCTCTACAGAATCAAATCATGGGTCAAGCAGGTGGTTTCTTTGGCCAACTACAGGCTGATCCTGCTGCTGTGCAGGCTGGTATATACGAAGACATTAGAGCTACACAGCGTCCTGAAGAGGAACGTCAGCGTCTAGCACTAGAAGAGCGTATGCTGTCACAAGGGCGTTTAGGTGTATCCTCTGCTGCCTACGGTGGCGCATCACCTGAGTTGTTGGCTATGGAGACTGCTCGTCAGGAAGCTATGACTCGTGCTAACTTAGGTGCTAGACAGCAAGCGTTAGCGGAACAACAACAAGCTGCTGGTATTGCTGGTGGTCTGTTGGGTGCTGGTTACATGCCACAGCAGCAAGCATTGTCATTGCTAGAGGCTAGTCAGATTCCTGCTGGACTACAGCAAAGAGGTCAGCTAACTGGTGTAGAACTACAGTCTCAGTTAGGTGGTCGTGGTATAGAGTCCTATATGCAAGGTGCTGACTTAGCTAACCGTTTACAGCTACAGCAGCAGCAAGGTCTACTTACTAGTTTAATGGGACGAGAGCCTACATTACAAGAGCAGCTAATAAACAGCATTATTGGCGGTAAGGACGCTACTCCGTTGGAAGGAAGCGGTGGTTGGTTTGGCTCTATTTTAGATTACTTTAATAAAGACAAGTCTTCTTCTCCTAGTGCTTCAGCTTCTCAATTAATGTTTGGTAACGCAATGGGATTAACACCTGCTCAGTTACTTGCAGGTATTAGCGGCCCTAGTGCAGAAGAACAACTAGCACTAGAAGACTTAACAAATTACTAAGGAGAACAAAAATGGCTAGAACAGATATTGCAGGACTCCTTACGGGAATCTCAAGTGGTGGTATTGATCCAGTGACTGCGGGTAGCGCAGAGCAACAGCGGTTAGCCTTTGGCGCACAACGCGCACAAGGTGTACGCAGAGGCTTACTAGGGGCTATGGGTAAAGACGCCAGCACTCCTGCTGAGAAACTACAGGCGGCTATGTCTCAGTTGGATTTGAGCGACCCCGCTGATCTGCGTAAACTTGTACAGATACAACAGGCTACTGGTGATCTTGCTGGTGCAGCTAAGACTGCTGCTGGTATACGTGAGTTAGAGTTTGAGGGTAAGACAATAACTGCTGTAGCGGAAGCCTTAGTTAAAGTAGGTGATCCTGAGAATGCTCAACGAGTTCTTGATAAAACATTATCTCCTGCTGCGGGACAGCAATTACTTTTTAGTTTACAAGCTGCTGACCGTAAACTAAAAGCTGATCAAGCAGAAGCTGATGCTAAACGTCCTATTACAATTAGCACCCAACAAAAAGTTTTAAAAGGAGTAGGTATTCCTGAAGATAATCCTATCTGGGCAGAAGTTAGAGCCGCAGACCTAGAGGATATGTCTATTACAGAATTTACGTCTTTAGCTAAGAACCTTAAGCCTGACCCAAATGTAACACGCGATTCTTCTACAAAGTATATTTTACAAAACGGTCAAACAGTATGGGCTGCTGAAACTAAAATAGGTGATAATCCTAAAGAGTTAATGTATGTCTCAGATGTTAGTGAGGACGGTACAAAACAATATACTGCTTTACCTGTAGACGCTGAAAAGTATGTCAAACCTCAAGACAAGACAGTCCCTAAAAATACTAAAAGAGACGAGGACAGCGCGTTTGTTAAGCTAACTACTGCTGGAAAACGAGCAGGCTTTGACAACTCTGCTTGGAAAAACTTAACGGGTTTTGAACAGACTCTTTTAAAACAAGAAGTAGCAGCCCGCAAAAACGAACTTATAGTAGATGAAAAACTTAGCGAGCCAGAAGCTGAAGCACAGGCTATTGATGAGTTGTTTGTTAAAAGAATTGAGGAAACACCGGCGGCAGAAAGAGAGTTGATAAAAGCAGATAAGTACCGTCTTAAAAAACCACCCGAAAGCCCAGCAGGTTTAGACCCTGAAGAAACTGCTGCTGGAGTAGCGGAAGGTGCAACAGTTCCTGCGGATTACGTACTTAAAATAGATAAAAACGGTAACAGAGCATACGTCAGTCCTGACGGTACAGACTATATCCTCGTAAATTAAGGTACTTTAAAATGACTTTTGATTTAGCCTCCGCAAAACCTGTTGGTTTTGATTTAGCTAGTGCAAAGCCCCTAGAGGCAACCCCTTATATCACAGAGGAAGGCAGTCAACGTCCTTTGGAATTCTCTCCTTTTTTAATGCTTGAACCTTTACGCAGGATAGGGGATTGGATAGGCGTGACGGATACTCCTGATTACAGAGAAGATTCAGAAGGTAATAGGATTACTCGTGTAGACGAGATGGCTGCTGCTTGGGATCAAGGGTCTGCTGATCTAGGTCGCTTGAGCAGAGAAACTGAAGCCTTTGCTCCTACATCTGTATGGGTAGACTCAGAGGGTAACGATCTAGGCCCAGTAGATTCGCCCAGCTCTACCGCATACGCCTCTATGGAAGGCGCTAGGCTAATGTCTCCTCGTGAAAGATATGGTGATTCTTTTATGGACACAATGTCTTTCCAAGAAAGAATACAAGCGATTGAAAAGCGTAGAGTATCTAAGGCTCAAGAAAGACATGCTGATACTTTAGCTGTCCAATCTCAAATAGGTAAAGATGTTACATCCGACACTATTGGTAACGTAGGTGCTGAACTAGGGACACCCACTACTGCACTCCCTGTTGGACGCGCCCTTAAAACCATGGTGGGAATAGGCAGTGGTATCGCAGGTACTTCTGAACTAACTCGACAAATAACTTCAGGAGACTATGACTTAAAAACTTTAGGTTTATATACAGCAGCTGGCGGGTTGCTTACTCCTGCTGTAGCCGCGCCTATAAGAAGTACAAAAGCTGTAGCTAATCAAGCTAAAAACACAGTCAACTACGTAACAAATAAAACCAAAGCTCTCTCTTCTAAAGCAGGGTCTACCAAAGCAGCTAACTCTGTTGTCGCTAAGATGAATGATAAGATAGCTGACAAAGTTGTAGCTAATGTTCCTGAAGCAGAAATAATGCCCGCTGTTTTAAAGGAGATGGGTTTAAAAAACAAAGATGCTTTAGTTGTATACGGTAACTCTACTATAGGTGCGCCTGTAATACCTACGTTAGATGACGCTGCTAAAGTAGTTGCTGCCCGTAGCAACCCTATGGCTTCCACCACTATCGTGGGAAAGGCTTGGGATGAAGTGATGGCTCCTTTACAACAAGTTATTAGACTAAATAGTCAGAAGATTGGTAACTTGATGCGGGAGTATGAGTTTAGATCTGCTGTAAATACGGCAGATACACAGACTAAGACCCAACCTTTTTTACAGTATACTACACGTTTACTTAAGAAAGAAAAAGACCCTGAGATTAAAGCTAAGTATCTTGACTTTCAAGACGCTCTCAACAACGGTCAGTTTAAAACAGCACTTAAAATATCTGACGAGTATTTCCCTCAGCTAAGTAAGCAGTTTAGAAAAAGTAAAGAGGGAAAGGAAGGCACAATTGTAACTCTTCTTGACGACATACACAAGAGAGCATTAGCTTCCGGAATGAAGATAGGCCGGAGAGTGAATTTCTTTCCTCGTGTGATCAAAGACTTAGAAGGTATCCAAGAAGCAGTAGGCACTGCTGGCGTGTCAATAGCTGAAAAAGCCTTGGCAAAGATCGCTAAAAAGAAAGGCGTAGAAGTAGATGAGCTAGATGACAATGTAGTCTCAGCGGTTTACAACCGAATTATAGCAGGGAGTAAAACAGGACTTCCTGCTAAAAGAACAGAGGCTTCTCGTACTATTCAAGAAGTAACCCCTAAGCTGCGAGAGTTTTACCATGATGCTCCTACAGCTTTGACTATCTACACGCAACGTATGGAAAAAGAAATAGCTAAACGTCAGTTCTTTAATCAGCAAAACTCTTTAAAGAAAGCGGAAGGTACAGACAATGTAGACCTGACTGCAAGTATTGGTGAACTGTTAGCACAGATGAGAAGAAAAGGAGAACTTAACCACGTACAGGAAGATAACTTAAGGGCTTTACTTACTGCTCGTTTTGAAGGCGGTGAGACAGCTATGAATGGTACTTTAGCAAAGGCAAGAGACATTCAGTACATGGCTACACTTGCTAATTTTAGGTCGGCAGCAATACAGTTAGCTGACGTAGGTAGTTCTGTATATGTCAACGGCTTGGGAAATACTATTAAAGAAATAGCAACAGGACTCAAAGGTTCTCGCATAAAGCCTGAAGAAATGGGGTTGTTAAATAGAACATCTATGGAGTTTGGGTCTGTAGATGGGTTTAGTAAGGCTCTAGATGCAACCATGAGAGGGTCGTTGTTTACTAAAATTGACAGATCAGGTAAGCGTATCTTTATCAATGCTTCTTATAACAAGTATCAAAAATTAGCGAAGAAAAACCCTGACGCTTTTATAAAGAAATGGGATGAGGTCTTTGGTGACGACACGGTAAACTTGATGCAGTCTTTACAGAAGGGAGAGATGGATGACAATGTAAAGCTAATGCTTTGGAACGAGTTATCTGAAGTACAGCCCATCGCTTTGTCGGAAATGCCAGCAGCATATTTAAATTCACCTAATGGTCGTGTCTTTTACGCCATGAAGTCTTACATGCTCAAGCAGTTAGGATTAGTCAGGAAGGATATTGTAGAGCAATATAGGAAGGGTAATAAACAAGAAGCCTTAGTCAACGCTACTCGCTATTCTTTAATAATGGGAACAGCTAACGCCACTGTACAGGACGTAAGGAATTATGTTAAAGCAGGCTTTGATACAGAAGGCATGAATGTTGACTTTACAGACGCTTCTACGTTTGCTGATACTGCTTCAGACGCTTGGGCGCAATCCTTAATGGATATTGTATTCTTAAGTAAATACCAAAAGGAACGTCACTTGGAAAACGGAGATTGGGGACAGTTCATAGCTACTCAATTAATGCCCGCAAGTATTGGCTTGACAGACATGGCTGGTAAAGCTGCTAAAGAAATAGCTGATGACACAGAACAAGACTATGATGCAGTAAAGAAGCTAGTAACTAAGCTGCCTGTTTTAGGTCAAGACATTTACACCTTTATGTTGGGAGGTGCAGAGGTAACGCTACAGAAGAAGAAAGAAAGAGAAGAAGCTGAGGCTAGAAAGGAGTTCAGACGTAAAGCGATGCAATAAAAAGGGGGCCACTCAAGGCCCCTTAGTTTACTTTCTATTTAATATAAGTATTGTCACACCTTACATCTACAACTTTCTAAACTATCTCACATGCACCACCTACACACGCTAACTCTTGACTTCCTGTCG
>Ga0208791_1001041_pt1 | contig 10788 bp, 21 predicted proteins | sample 11_taG_FD_184084 | JGI IMG/M metagenome (GOLD analysis project Ga0208791, IMG submission 184084) | Marine viral communities from the Subarctic Pacific Ocean - 11_ETSP_OMZ_AT15265 metaG (SPAdes) (version 2) | ecosystem: Environmental > Aquatic > Marine > Oceanic | place: Pacific Ocean | collected...
ACTAAATGCATCTTAAACAGCTTCCAGCGTATAGGAAAGCTCTCATTTGGGTTACCCTTAGTCTCTATAATGAATCTAGGAGGGTCCTGAACGTCTATGAAGTCTGGTGTATACTTTATTCCTAATAGTTTCTTGTTACCCCTATCGTGTAGTATTTTCTTAGACTTAGTCTTTTCATAGGATGCCATAGGAAAGTCACAACCGTTGATGATAGTGAACGTTTTGCCTTCATAGTTGTTTTTAATCTTAGCCTTCTTGAGAGCTCTGTACATATACAGCTCTAGCTTGGAGGCAAACTCAATACCATCTTCTTTAACCTTGGTGGATCTAGTTATCTGTCTTCCACCCTTTCTTCTTTTATATCTCATCTTCTGATTCTATAACTGATATAATATCGTCTATCAGCAGTATTTCCGTATAGAACTGTAGAGCGTCTTCTTCATCACTTCCTATATACTGATCCCAGGTTCTGTCATCAGTACCCATCAAGTCTCCCTTTGTAAACACACTGTACTTTTTGTAGCCATTTATATCACACATATAAAGATGATCCTTTAAGTCCTCCCAGAAGGTTGGGTACTCACATAAACACATTACAGCCTGTCTGTCGGTGATCTCTAGCTTGTTGGCAAGCCAATACACCTCTACATCATTTATAGTTTCAATGAATATATCAAAGTCATTCTTGACTATGACGTAGTAGTAGTATGAATCATGATCATCTAAGAATAAAGTTTCATTCAATATGGTGTAGGCTTTCACCGCCTCTGACAAAGTCAGCTTCCTATTGAATACTATTCTCTTTGGATCCAATTTCATTCTTCTTCCCAGAATCTGTTTGTATATCTTCCTTCAATTGATCTACCGCTTTTTGATACCCATCCATACGTTTTAATGTCTCTAGCGTCCCAACCGAGAGGTCTTTTAGGTTGTGTAGCTGCCCTATCACCGCTAACATCTGACCCTCCAGGTTCTTTATTGATCTTTCCATTTGAATTAGCCTGCTTTCCTTCATTTTCTTTATTTATAATTTCACATTCACACTGACCCACATCAAGCCAGCAATCACATATTCTAGTTTGTCTACTTAAATCCATTTCTTGAGCTATAAAAAAAGTAAACCCACAAGGCTATTGCAACAGCAACAGAAATAAATCTAGCTATATCGTGAGGTGTCATTAATTTATAAGGTATAATCTTTTTCAATTGAGTATAAAAATTCTCTCTCTTGCTTAGTCACATCGTATGCTCTTTCAATTAAGGCTACAAGGCTATTTATTTTCATGTGTACAGGCAGATTTTCTGCTAAATCAACTAAGTATCTTTGAGGTATAGATGGTTGAGGGTCTAGCGTACTTGCGTATTTTAATACTTCATTCGCAGTTTTCATGATAAAAGCTCTTGGGAGCTCTCCTTCTTTTTCTTTAGGAAAACAATTTTTATACTCCTCTCTTAGATCTATAATTTGATCTAAAATCTTGTCTCTTCTTTCTTTGTAATAGTTTGAATCTTTCATAGTTTTAAATTAAAATAAATGTGTTAGTCTTGCCATCTGTCCGTGTTCTTTCGAATGAATAAAGCCTTCAACAGCCTTAGGTGCGTGCTGATAGCCCTTTCTGTGGTGCCAGGAGTCAGTTCCAGATGGAGATCTAAGAGCCTCAACAGTGACCCCGATGAAGTCTTTAGACATCTTATGGTGTATGTGATGAATGTAGACATACTTGTTCTTTGACGCTGACCAATCTTCTCTAGCCTCTTGCGCCATAAGCAAAGGTAGGTCTTGCATCTTTGCTCCATCTCCGTGCGTAGTTCCGATAAGGTTTGTGTGATATCGATAATACTTCCTATGTGCGATTGAAGTGTCAAAGGTAATGTTTTCGCATTTATTGTACCAGGAGCTTATCGAGTCAGCTAAAAAGAACCCACTCTGGTAGTCATGGTTTGATGGATTAAACATGAAGTGTACATCAGCAACTTGTATCAGTGTATCTAAGACGTCAATATAGAGCCTCTTAGCGATTAAAAAGTTGTTGTACCACATTCCATCTGTGTCTTGTGGAGTTCCGCTCGTAGTCGTCCTCTTAGGGGTGTCTATGTGCAAGATATCATTACCTGCAACAAACACAATTTTGTCAATCTTAAATCCTGACGCTTTTTCTAGTATTCCTTCTACCCCTTCTTTAACTCTTTGGACTGCAATCTGTGAGTTGTAATCCTCTCCAGTTTCAAACGATGAGGCTAACTTGCCAATATGTACATCAGCAGGATCAATAACAAGTAAACACCCATCAGGATTGTTTGTTCGTTCAATCTTTTCATAGCTAAATGTGTGATTTTTAACAGCATCGATGTGGTCTTCAAGCATCTGTTCAAACGTAGGACCGCTGTCTTTGTTTGGTTTAAACTGTATTGACCACTTCTTATCCTTTGACCACGCTATACCTACACTACTAATGTCAATACCCCTCTCCTCACAAGCACTAGCTAAAGCTGGTTGCTCTTCGCTTCTTGTGATCTTTTGTAAAATCTTAGAAACATACCTTCTTGTAGACTCTACTGTTTTGTCTTCTGAATTTATTTGAAGATCTTCATGAATATACTTTGCTATCTCTGATGGACTCCTGTGTCCATCCTTAAAATAGTTTTTTGCTAAATCTTTAATTTGTTGGTTTTGATCAGTCATCTTCTTTTATTTGGTTTTGAAGTCTTTCCAGATCAACCTTTGTCTGAGCTATTGTAGTTTTTGTCTCAGTAAAATCAGGTCTGTATAGAGAGTCGATTATCCTGTCTACTGATGAATGTAGATTGTCTCTTAATCTCTCTATGAACCTAATTCTATGTGTCATACATCTGGATCCATGTGCTGGAGTAGTTGGTCTCCAATCTCTTTATTGAAGGATTTAATCGCCCTGTAAATTATCCTAGACTTCTTTTTAGTTTCCCTCTTATCTTTAAGGCTTGAGTCAGTTCCAAGCTGAGTGTAAAGCATAGTATCAAGCTCTAACAAGGCATCCATCTTTTCTTTTTCAGATTTAGTTTTAAATCCTGTTATCCTTTCGCAAAATGCATTTACGTCCAACTCTTGAATATCAAATTGGGGTTGTTTTATTTTATTATATTCTCTTTGGTACAAGGTTATTGTATTCATTTTAACAAATTTATGTATTATTTTTGAAACTTATGTATTTTTTTCGTGATTTTCTTATCACATCCGCATCTGCCATCTTCATAAAGTAGTGCAAGTAAAGCTCATAAATCTTCCCTGAGAGCTGATGTTTCTTATATGTTAAAGGAGATTCTATGTTTTTTATTAGACCATTCCTATCAATCCTTATGTTTAACATATATTCATTATCCTTAGTCAGTTTTGGATATATAGTTATGCCGTTTGATACACAGAAAGCCATTGCATTCTGATGAATGTGCTTTGTTACAAAGCTAGATGTTGGCTGTTTCTTAGGTCTTCCCATCAGAAAGTTTTTTTTGTATTTCCTTTTTATCTTCTGCGTTATCCGATAGCTTGAACACCTGAATCATCTCCCTCTTATATAGTCTAACTCCGACTGAAATCTCTAAAGGAGTAGCTTTTCTATACTCTGAAAAAGTTACCGCATTGCTTACTAACTCACTCAATCGTCTTCTTAAGGAAACCTTAGACGAAGTCAATACAAATTCCCCATCAGAAAATTGTAGTTTTATAACACCAACATTGTGCTTTTCGACATCATAATGGTAGTCAAAATAATTATTCAAATAATAGCAAGATGTTTTGCTTAGATGAGGAAATTCCTTAAACCAAGCTACTTTTTTCCAGGGAGCCACATAGGATGGAAATCTTTCGTGTGTAAATTCTTTCATAGTTTTTATATTTAAAATGGTAGTTCATCATCTTCCACACCAAACGCTTTGTCTAGTGACATCTCTGGAACCCCTTCAACCTCCTCTTTATCAAACTCAAATGTAGTTGGGTCTTGATTCTTGGCATAATATCTTCCAGAGGCTGAGTCAAACCTAAACCTTTCAAGTGCGTTTATCTCCCCTTGAAACTTCATCTTTACCTTCTGAACAACCAACTCTACATCGTTTACATCTATACCCTCTTTATCATTTTCAGTAAAGTGCCTATAGATAGTAAACCCATCGTGTGTTTGGTTTCTGAAGTCAGCAGATCCAGAACAGTCGTAAAGAGTTGGTAGTGCGTAATCATCGTTGTCCTTCTTAATCATCTTTCTAGGGTGTACCACTAAGAATATTATCACGTTGTTCATCTGTGCAAACATAGTCAGCTTAGTGAGTACATTCTTTATCTTACTTAACTCAGAGTCATTTGACTTATCGTACTCTAGCTTATTGAAGGCATCAATAACAAATATATCTACCCCATAAATAAACATTTGCTCTTTAAACTTTTCAAGTAGCCAACTCCAAGTAGGAAACTCTCCATCATCTGGTGCGGTTATGTAAAGCCTTTCGTTAGCCCATTCAACATATCTCTGAACCTCTTGCTTTGTAATCCTTTTTCTGTTATGGGTATCACCCCAAAAGTTTCTTCCATAAAACTTCTCAATAAACTGAGTCTGATGCAAAGCCATTGGACTGTGCTCTGGAGAAAAGAATGAAGCCTTCATGTTGTAGTCCCTCATAAGGTTCATAACATACCACTCTGTAAAGTTTGACTTACCATGTGATGGTATGCCTGTTGAAACAACAAGGTGTCCTCTCATTACAGAGAACACTTCCTTCAATCTACCAAAACATTTGTGCTTAGGAAAAAGGGTCTCTGGAAGTCCGTTCTCGTAAAGATCGTATATGCCTCCTGCTAAATCTTTAGCCGTGTATGTTCCTGATGCAGGGTATCTTTTACCATTTAGAATCGATTCTTTTACTAGATCACTTCCACCCTTTAGTAGATCTCCATTAGCATCCTTGTCTTCAAAAAAAACACGAACACATCTGTATCTACCTAACCTCTGTGCTATCTTGTCAGCGACAATCTCTCCCTTTTCATCGTTGTCTGTAGCAATGTAAAACTTTTTGACATCTTGCATGTACTTCTCTGAGTTGATCCAAAAGTCATCATTGTCATTTGCGCCATTAGGAATACTGATTGTATTCTTAAATCCACACTGATGCATTGCAAGTACATCAAACTCACCCTCAACAATAAAAACTTCCTCTTGCCCGATAGCGGCATTGATGTTGTAGAATATTGATTTAGTCTGTGCCGTTTGTGTAAAGTGCTTGCCACCAGATCTATACTTCTTCTTCACAAGGGTATCGCCTTCAAAGTAATTGAACACAATGTTGTTCATCTTCTTTTCTGCTTGTGGCTGATAGTATACCTCTTCCGTTACGTTTAATTCCTTAAGGGTTGATTGGTATATACCTCTAGCTTCACAGAACTTAACCATGCCATCAGACATCTCTGTGTAGTTTCTCCATGTCTGCTCTGGTAGCTTATAGACCATGTCTTGAACCAAGGGCTTGCTATCCTTGATGGATATAGCATCGCAGTGATGACACTTAGCGACACCCTTAGCTATGTTAACGCTTAAGCATCTGTCTGATTTATTCTTCCTCTCTGGAGTACACGCAGGGCATGTTGTTTTTATCTGCCCAGATGATTTACCTTTAAGGTTTATTTCATTCCATTCAATTGTTTTCATAATGAGTTCTTTGTTCTTAGTTTGGGTCTTCCTGTTTTCTTGTCTACTTTGTACTTGTTACAGTACCAGTTTAAAAAGTGTGCTACATACTCTTTTTGGCTCTTCACAGTATCAAGGGTGTGCTCAAGGTGTTCATTAAACTCTATATAATACTTTTCTAGGTTGCCTTTAGACATGTTAAACTTATCAGTTATGAAGTTGATATACTGTTCCTCTTGCATCACCTCTTCAAAGTTTTGGGCAACGCCCTTATAATTTAAATAATCTTTTGTTGTATTGTTACTATTGTTATTATTGTTAGTTGTGTCCCTTTGTTGTGCTTTTGTTGTGCCTTTGTTGTTCCTTTGTTGTCCCTCCTCCTTGTTAATTTTTTGGTAATCATCATATTTTACAACAGTTACGAGAGTATATTTGTTGTACCCTTTTGTGATTATTTCTCCAGTTTTTTTTAATTTTTTTAGAGAAGTAAGTATTTGCTTCCTTGAAAGGTTAAGTTGATCAGATAGTTTATCTCCAGAAGTAATAAAGGTCCCTCTTTTGATTGTTTCACCCATCCACTCCTTCTCTCTCCAATTTGCTTTTATAAGGCAATGGATAAAAAGTCTCATTGTGTTAGGGTCTGTATACCACTCCCACTCAAGTATCTTCCTGCTAAGTGTTATAAAAGATTCAGACATTCTTCAATTTTATTATATACTTTTCTTTTATAATGCTCAGGAAAGTACTCCAACTCTCTACTTATTTCTATAAGAATACCACGTCTAGTTATATCTCTATTTATTAGCACTCTGTTTAGTCTTTTTATTTTAGAAAAAGTATCTTCTACCTCTCCTTCTTTTCCTATCTCAGATATAATTTGATTTCTTAAGGATATATACTGAGTCTGAAGCCTTACATCTGTCTCAATTAAATTCCTCATTGTTTTTACAGCGTGCAACGCAGTTGCATGGTCTTTTTTAAAAACTTGACCTATGTCAGCAAGAGAAAGTCTACGAGCAAAGTTTCTTAAAAGAAGCATTGTCATCATCCTCCTCTCTACCAATGGTCTAGTTCTTTTATTCATGTCGTCTAGGACATTGTGTGGATGAAAGTAATGGTTGCATATATTGACTATGGCATCTTTTCTACCACTTTCAGTAATCTCAAGTCTTTCTAGTTGTAATTTCATAATTATATAGTTTGGTTTATTAATATCTTGACAGAGGGTACACTTGCCTGGTACCCTCCATGTGCCAAGATCACTTTGCATTAACTAAAAACAAATCATTAAAAAGGCAAGTCGTCCGTTGCTTGAGCCATAGTAGAGGCTTGTTGTGGAGTCTGTGTACTGTTGTTAGGGTTGTCTCTTGGAGGAAAAACCTTTCCGAGGTTGTATCTACTCTTAGTTTCTGGGTTGTATCCAGATAGAGACTTAGAACCATCGTCCCAAGTTGTTAGATCAAACCAAACACTCTTACCATACTTGTCGCTGTCGGTTACAGATTTTGGTGATTCCTTGATGAGTTTTCCTAACTCAGTTACGTTTAGAGCGATACGCTCTTTGTTTGTTGGCTGTGCCATAGTAAATAAAATTTAAGTTAATAATTGATTTAAATCATTGAGATAGCCTCGTGCTAACTCAACTCGGTTATAGATTGCATCTATGTCTTCTTGGTTTCTTTCAACCACAAATTCTTTTATCCTGTGCTTAGGGTTAATGTCCTTAAACTTATGAGAGTCCCAAACCTCTTGTTCGAGTTCCTCTGGTAGGTCAATCATACCCAGCTTAGATCTAATCCTCTTCATCTCATCGAAGATTAATTCATCAGGAGTATCAACAAGGCAGTAAACAAGCTTTGATTCCTCAAAATCTGTAAGAGCCATGTATCCTTGGAGTTGCCAATAGTAATCTTTTGTTGGCACTTCTTCATTAGTTAAGGGAAATGTTGTGTGATTCCAGGAGCACTTTATGTCTACCAAGGTGTCTGCAAAGAGGTCTGGCTCACCAGTTATGTAGTCGTTGTTATACCTTTCTGTATTCTTTACAACGTCTCTTGATATATGCCTACCATACATCTCAATACCCTCTTCTTCAGCCATGATCCCTTTGTCTAGGTACTTTGACTGTATCACTCCAGACTTTCCGTATAACTGTTCTTTAAATATCTCGCCCAAGTAAGTTCTCGTGCCTACAGAAAGCAGGTCCTTCTTGTTCCTCGGATTCGTCATTAACTTACTAATGGACGAGCATCTAAACAGATAGTTATCAAATGAAATTGTGCTCATGCTTTTCTAATTTTTCTGTTTTTTAGTATATAGTGTAGTGTACCACCGCTTGAGATGTTAAAGTGCTCTTGAGTTTTTTTTCTTGACTTTCCACACTTAATGTAAAAATTATATACTTCATCGGCATCGTATTTAATAGTTTTTTTAGATGCATTTATAGCCCTTGCAAGTCTTTCCTCAGCTGGGACATCTAAGGAATTATCTGAGTTTGAACCAATAGATATGTTGTCGTATTTGTTGTTTAGTTTATCTCCATCTAAGTGACGAACAAGAACTCCTGCCTCATATATTTTTTCCTTGTACTTGCTGTATGCCACAAGTCTGTGAGCTGTTAGTGTTTTGTTCTTTCCGTTGACAGATACTGTGCATTTTATGTAACCTTGTTTGTTTTTTGTTTGCACTAAAGTTCCGTTTGGAGTATACATTTGTCCGTTATTGTCCACAAAATACCCCCTTTTAGCGGACAACCTCTCAATTTCTGAGAAATTAATTTTGTTATGTGTTAGATTTTTCATTGCTCTTTTGTTTCTTATAGTCTGCCATTGTGATTGTATTAGTAAAAAAACCAAAATCATCTTCATGATCGTTTTCCATGTTTATATGATGTATCAAATCCTTAGCGTACTTTTTAGCGTCTATTGATCTGGTTTTCCTTGCCTCATACTTAATATAGTGAGCAGTGGTAAACCCTCCTTCATGTGGTATGTAATAACAATCAAAATCATTCTCATCGAAATATAATCCCTCTACCTGAGATCTTAGTTTCGTCACAAGAGCATACCTGTTCTTTTTATGATAATAAACTTTAATCAATTCCAAGCCAGCGAGATTACAAGTAGTGTGATCTAAGTAGGTGTTGTTTGCTAAAAATCCTATCATAACTATTTTCTTTTAAAGTCCTCAGATTCATCTTCCCCAAAAACTCCTAGTTCATAAAACCCTGTGAGTTTCAGTACAGCACGAGACATTGCTCGTTTCTCTGCCATTTCCATAACATACCATGTGTTGCAGTTACCACTCTTATAGTCTCCCTTAAGGGCAGAACCAAAGGTCTGTATCGTAGTGTCTTGCTTTTCAGCATTCGCCTTTACAACTGCAAACTCTGGTTTGCATTCAATAACATCGTAATGTATCTTGATTTGTTCTACACCTTGTATCTTGTCGATACCTGCACGAGTAATGATCGTGTAGTGTTGGTGTTTAAATACCTCATCTGGAGTGAGGTCATACTTCTTGTATAGCTTCGCTATCTTCTCTCTGTTTGTTGCCATAATTTAGTTTTATTTGATTTAAATGTAATATGTTTTTATTATTGAAGGCTTTCACCTTGGTTTTTAAGGCATCAATAGCCTTGTCTGATAATTGCTTACCATCACTCTCGATTTCCTCAAGCCTATCGAAGGCATTAGAGAAGATTAGAGAGTCCGAAAGCTGTCTCAATGATGTATGGTATGCATACTCCACTAAAAAGTCCTCTACGGGGCTGTAAATGTCTCTAGTGGTGTATAAAAGTTCATACTCCTTGTCCCCAACTTTCTCTATCTTTAGTCTAGGAATAAAATACTGTTCACTTCCATCTAGATAGGTGATCTTGTCTATTGGGTCTAGTGACCTCCATAAAACAGATAGCATATATTCTCTACACTCAGTCATTTATATTAAGTCTTTTCTTGTAATTATCTAATAACTCCTTGTATTCAGAAACAACTATGTTGAGCATATCAACTCTAGCGTTTAACCTATCAATCTCAAACTGCTGATTAATCACCTTTGTCTCTGATTGGTTTAGGTGATCCTTGAGAGCCTTAACTTGCGCTGACAAGAAATCCTCATCTATTGGTTGTAGTTCTCCGATTGTTTTCAAAATAGTAATAGGTTTAAATATTTCTGATACTCTTTCATTCTCCTGGAAATTGACTGAAGTTCTTTAACCTTTTGGTTTAGTTCCTTTCCCTTCAGTTCGTCTATACCCTTTGTCTCTCTTGTCATCTTCATGTGTTGGTAAAATATATGGTCTCTGACTTTCGAGATGTGGGACTGCTTCCTTGTTTTCAAATTTATCTTCATAATTTCGCTTTTTAGGGTTTGCAATATAGTTAAAATACTCTTGTTCCATCCAATCTAGCTCGATTCTACCTTGATATTCATACCAACTTTCTTCTAGCATTTCCTTAGTTCTACTCATAATCAGTTGTTTAACAATAGTCTAAATTTCTAGATTCATAACAGCCTTCACTACAATAGTTGTCATCGTAGTCTGGTTCGGCATCACCGCAATCTACACCTAGTTTGGATCCACAAGTCTTACATGACTTGTTTAGTTCTGTAAATGTAGCCACGTTTAATGATGATAGTGAATGTTTTAGTTTGCTCCAACATACATTCATCTTGTAGACTTCGTTCTTACTCAAAGCCTTTACATGGCATACGCCATCTACCCCTGTGTAGGAGTAGATGTGTACACCTGTTTCAAGCTTTCTTAATTTAAGAAATGCCATCTCTCAACTGTCTGTAGACGTTGTCCATGACGTAGGTCATGTTCTCATCAAAAGAATTTTGCATTCTCATGGTGAAGAACTCATTTAGAGAATACTTCTTACCATCTTTGTTGATAGTTACAGTAAACTCTCTGTTGTTTAAAGTGTTGACTCCTGAGCGATACTTAGCAATAGTCTCTGTCTTTAACAGTTTTCCAAACTCCTTTTTAAAAGTTGCTTGGATTTCATTAACGTCATCAGTTGTTAAGTTTCTAATAAACTCAATCTGACTTACTGGAATGCGACCTACATGATACTTAGATTTTCTCTTGCGAGTCGTCTTTCTTTTAGTTGTACTCATAAATAATTAAATTAAATTT